>Ga0316204_10000367_pt1 | contig 176493 bp, 179 predicted proteins | sample 6monrhotite_MG_2_FD_205661 | JGI IMG/M metagenome (GOLD analysis project Ga0316204, IMG submission 205661) | Microbial mat bacterial communities from mineral coupon in-situ incubated in ocean water Damariscotta River, Maine, United States -... | ecosystem: Environmental > Aquatic > Marine >... | reverse complement strand
ACCCCGCGCGCTTCAACCTCAAAACAACAGAAATCCTGGTCGGCGACAAATACGTCACCCTCTCACCCGGCATGTCCGTCACCGTCGAGATTAAAACCGGAAAACGCCGCATGATCCAATACCTGCTGGCGCCGCTGCAGGAGTATCAGAGCGAGAGCTTGAAGGAGCGGTGAAGTGAAAACCAGATGACACAGGTTGGGTTATGCAACTTGAAAAAAGATGAGGAAATGAAACGAGTACCCTAAATTATTTAAAGAAATGATTGGGTACGGAATCTCGACAGGATTCGAAACGTGCCCCCCCATAAAGAATTCCTTGCTTGCCATGAAAATCTTGCCCTCGTGACAGATCCCCACCAAGTGGTCCAGGCTGATTGGTCCGACCAGGCCGAGATTCTCAAAATACTCTCCTAAATCCGGCCCCAAATTCTGCCAAAAAAGCCATGGTCTGGCGCTCAAAGCTGCACCTTAGAGACTTTTCCCCAATATGGGCTATTTCGCCTCTCCCCATGCGTCTCTGCCCAACACGCACGCCCCCAAACGCCCCCGGAACTGCGGGGTTCTGGCGCATTTATAGTCTGGCAGTGGATTCGTATGAGAGGGAATGGTGGGCCCGGCAGGACTCGAACCTGCAACCAGACCGTTATGAGCGGTCGGCTCTAACCAATTGAGCTACAGGCCCCCATGACGCCCAAATCATTCAAGGGCGCATATCGCGTGCTCAACGCACCATGCTTATAGCAAGCGTGGGCGGGTCGCGAAAGAGACTGTTTGATACGATTTTGCACAGCTGATTGTATCGATTATCGAAACGGTTAATTCATATCTAAGCATCTAGTGATCTTTTAGAGCTCCAATTATGGTTTGTGCATCGACCATCACGTGGATACTCGCCAATGCACACACACATCCCCCCTGCCCCCAGCACACGACAACAGCCCAAAACGATCCGCAGTCTCCTGCGCAATCGCGCCCAGCACTGGGGCTATGTGGCGGTGTTTTTTCACTGGCTGGTTGCCGTGACGGTTGTCGGGTTATTTGTGCTGGGCCTGTGGATGACGAGCCTCACCTATTATCATCCTTGGTACAAGCAAGCTCCCGACTTGCATAAATCTATCGGGATTATATTGCTTGCAGTGTACCTTGCCCGCCTGGCTTGGCGCTTATGGGACCGCGCCCCAGATCAGATTGCCGGGCACAGCGCCGTAGAGCAAAAAGCCGCTCACGCCGCGCATTGGGTTCTTTATGGCGGCTTGTTCGTCGTGATGATCAGCGGTTACCTGATTTCAACCGCCGACGGGCGCGCCATTTCGGTGTTCGGCTTGTTTGAGTTCCCCGCCATGCTCACATCCATCGACAAGCAAGAAGACGTCGCCGGCGTCGTTCACAAGTGGCTCGCCATAGCGCTGATTACAGTTGTCAGCGCACATACCTTAGCAGCGCTGAAGCATCATTTCATCGACAAAGACAACACGCTCAAGCGCATGTTTGCGCGAAGCTGATTCCCTCAACACAAAGGACTGAATTCATGAAACGTCTGACTTTAAGTATTGTCGCCACCGCACTGACCCTCGGCTTTTCTAGTCCTGCAGCCCAAGCTGCGGACTATGTCATCGACACCAAAGGGGCGCATGCATCCATCCAGTTTCGCGTCCAGCACCTTGGCTATAGCTGGCTATATGGTCGTTTTAACACCTTTGCCGGAGCATTTTCTTATGATGACACTAACCCCGGCGCATCCAAGGTCAATGTCACCATCGACACCGCCAGCGTTGATTCCAATCACGCTGAACGCGACAAGCACCTGCGCGGCACGGACTTTTTAGATGTCGACCAGTACCCCAAAGCCAAATTTGTTAGCACCGGGGTAGAGGTCAACGCCGACGGCAGCGCCAAAATCAGTGGCGACTTCACCTTTCACGGCATCACCAAATCGATCACCTTGGATGTCAAAAAAATGGGTGAAGGCCAAGACCCTTGGGGCGGCTACCGCGCCGGCTTTGAAGGCTCGACCACCATCACGATGGCGGACTACGGCCTGACCTTCAACCTTGGCCCGGCTTCAACCGAAGCGGAAATCATCCTCACCCTTGAGGGTGTCCGCCAATAAGCATCTACCCACGCAACGGCCTAGGGTGCGTATACGACGAAGTGTTTGCGCACCCGGCCGCACGATTCCCATTCACCGTCGAAGTCGGGACCCAAGGTGAAGGCTTGGCCTGCGGTGAAGGTTGAGATGTTGCCCTCAGCATCGGTTAAGCGCACCACGCCTTTGAGGATGTTACAGTATTCGGTTTCGCCGTTTTGGCGCAAACGGATGTGAAAGCGGTCCGATTGCCAGATGCCGGTGAAAACCTTGCCATCGGGGGACTCGCTGATCAGCCATGTGGTGGATTTCGCATTGCCGCCCAACATGATCTCGTCACTGGTGGATTCGACTTGCGGTTTGACGGCGGAAAGGTCGTCAAAGGACATTACGTTGAGCGCGGTCATAGAAGCCTCTTGCTGTTCGATTTATTGAACAGTTAACGCTCAAAACCCCGATTGTCCAGATTATTTGATGATTATATCGATCACAACAACAAAAGGCCGGAGCAATACGCTCCGGCCTTTTGGCGTAAAGTTTGGGACTTGGATCAGTAATCCAAGAAACTGCGCAGCTTGCGGGACCGCGAAGGGTGTTTGAGCTTGCGCAGCGCTTTCGCTTCGATCTGACGAATGCGTTCGCGGGTCACGCTGAACTGCTGGCCGACTTCTTCGAGGGTGTGGTCGGTGTTCATGCCGATGCCGAAGCGCATGCGCAGCACACGTTCTTCGCGCGGCGTGAGGCTCGCCAAAACCCGCGTGGTGGTTTCGCGCAGGTTGCCGTTGATGGCGGCGTCCAGCGGCTGCACTGCGTTTTTGTCTTCGATGAAATCGCCGAGATGCGAATCTTCTTCGTCACCGATGGGCGTTTCCAAAGAGATCGGCTCTTTGGCAATTTTCAACACCTTGCGGACTTTTTCCAAAGGCATAGACAAACGCACGGCCAATTCTTCCGGCGTCGGCTCGCGACCGATTTCATGCAACATCTGGCGGCTGGTGCGCACCAGTTTGTTGATGGTTTCGATCATGTGCACCGGAATACGAATGGTGCGCGCCTGATCGGCGATGGAGCGCGTGATGGCTTGGCGAATCCACCACGTGGCATAGGTCGAGAATTTATAACCACGACGGTATTCGAATTTGTCGACCGCCTTCATCAGGCCGATGTTGCCTTCCTGAATGAGGTCGAGGAACTGCAAACCGCGGTTGGTGTATTTTTTGGCAATGGAGATCACGAGACGCAGGTTGGCCTCGATCATTTCTTTTTTGGCTTTAGCGGCTTCGCGCTCACCCTTTTGCACGGTGGAGACGATGCGCTTGAATTCCGGCACCGGCAGACCAGCCTCTTCTGCCAATTCAGAGATCGAGCCACGAATGGTGGTGATGTCATCGCTGTACTTGTCGATGAATTTTTCCCAGCCCTTGCCCGGCAGCTTCTTGATATGGGCCAACCAGTTCGGGTCTATCTCGTGACCCTGGTAGTGCTCGATAAAATCTTCGCGTTTGACGCGGGACTTTGTGGCCATACGCAAAAGCTTGCCTTCGAGGCTCATCATCGCCCGGTTCAGATCGTAAAGTTGATCGACCAGTTGTTCGATGCGCGCATTGTTGAGATGCACGTTGTCCATCAGCTCGATCAGTTCTTTACGCAGTTTCTCGTAGCGTTTTTCTTGAGTGTTTTTGAACTCATCGCCGCCTTGCATCGCATCCATGCGCTTCACTTGCAGACGATGCATTTTTTTGTAGGTTTTAGCGATTTCTTCGAAGGTTTCGATCACCACCGGGGTGAGCTTGGCTTCCATCGCCGCCAACGAAAGATTGTTATCGGCGTCGTCTTCGTCTTCTTCATCGGCCTTGGCGTCGTCGGCGATCTTGGCCGCGGCGGCGATCTCTTCGGCAGACTTTTCACCTTCTGCGCCTTCGTCTTCTTCTTCAGGCTTTTCTTCGACAGCGGGGGAGGGAGCTTGCACTGCGCCTTCCGCTGGTTTTTCACCGTTCGCGTTTTCGCCGCCTTCGGCGTTGTTGGGCTGGGCGCTGGGGCCACCGCCATACGTGGCGTCAAGGTCGATGATGTCACGCAGCAAAATCTGTTCGGCAATCAAGGCGTCGTGCCACGCCACGATGGCGCGGATGGTCAGCGGGCTTTCACAGATGCCGCCGATCATCATTTCCCGACCGGCTTCGATCCGCTTGGCAATGGCGATTTCGCCTTCGCGCGACAGCAGTTCGACCGAACCCATTTCACGCAGATACATACGCACAGGGTCGTCGGTACGCCCGACATCGCTGTCGGAAACGTTGCCGCTGGCCTTTTTCTCATCCTCGGCGGTGTCGTCGTCGCTGTCGCTGGAGGAAGCAGATTCCTCGCCGGATGCTTCATCGCCCTCTTCGCCTTCGATGACATTGATGCCCATCTCGGAAAGCTGGCTCATGGTGTCTTCGATTTGCTCAGAAGAAACCTGGTCGGGCGGCAGAGCTTTGTTCAGTTCATCATACGTGATGAAACCGCGCTCCTTACCGAGCTTAACCATTTTTTTGACGTTGGCGCCAAGTGCGTCCAGCAAGGGACCGTCTTGATTTTCACCGTCAGCGGGTTGGGTCTTTTGGGCGTTTTTGTTCGATGCCATGTGACGCGTTCGTTCTTTCCCGTGTTCACGCAATGCCGCCAGCCCTTAGCTGGGACGTACGTGAAAATTTCAACCACCTGTGCCGAATTCGACCCATCTTGGCCCAACCAGCACCGAAAGCCCCTACATTGTGGGGCTATTTGGCGTTCCGTTCTGCAGCCGTCTGCTCTTGCATTTTCAAGGCACGGAACCTTTCGAAGGTTTCCGGCGTCATGTGTGCGGCTAGCTGCCGCTGGGCATCGTCAAGCTCGGCTTGCAGGTCACGCCTACAATACAATTCATACGTCTCGTTCCAGCCTTCCAACGCAGATAACGTATCCTCATCGGGGCGGGCGAAGTAGGCATGTCCGAAAACCCGTGTACTCAAAAGCGAGTCCAGAATTGTCGAATACCCACCGTCCCTGAGGTGGCGTTGAAAGTCGGCCCTGTCAAGACTAGTCTCCCCGGCCAGTGTCTTTAGAGCTTCCTGGCGAAGGTTGTCAAGCTCAAGCGTCGTAAATGCAACACTTCCAAGCCGTTCACCGACCTCGTCGAACAGGTCGGGGTGATTGATCAAGGCCGCCAATAAGATCTCTTCGCGAGAACGGGTCATGTCCACGCGGGCCGATTTTACGGCGTTTTGTTTATTCGCCTCACCCTCGAACACGGGGGGTCTTTGCGGTTTAAAGGAGCGCCCACCCTTATAATTCTGCCTGGAGCCGTTCGCTCCGCCGCCAGATCGTCCGTCACCCCCACCACCACGGCTATCGCGACCCAGTTGCCACACCCGGTCCTTAAAGGTGGACTGAAAGTGGCTGCGCACGGTTGCGTCTTCGATATGGCGCACATGATCGTCGAGGCGCTTTTGCAAGGCCGCACGGCCTTCTGGGGTATCGGTCGTTCCCGCGTTCAGCTCTTGGTCCCACAACACTTGGCTCAAGGGCTTGGCCGCCGAGATCACCTCTTGGAACGCTGCAGGCCCCTTGGCCTGCACCAAGCTGTCGGGGTCTTCACCAGCAGGCAAGGTGGCGAAACGAATGCCGACACCGGCCTTGATCAACGGCAAGGCGCGTTCCGACGCCCGCACTTGAGCGCGCTGACCGGCATTGTCGCCGTCGAAGCACAGCACCGGTTCGGGGGTGATTTTCCACAGCTCTTGAATTTGCCCTTCGGTCAGGGCGGTGCCAAGTGGCGCCACCGCGCCTTCAAAACCCGCCTGATACAACGCGATCACATCCATATAACCTTCCGTCACAATCAGCGCTTGGCCCGCACGCGCCGCCACCTGTGCGCTATCCATGGCGTACAGCAAGCGACCTTTGTGAAATAAATCGGTTTCTGGACTGTTGAGATACTTCGCCCCGCTCTTGTCCGAACCGAGAATACGCCCGCCAAACGCCACCACCCGTCCACGGCGATCCAAGATCGGGAACATCACCCGACCGCGAAACCGGTCATAGGTGGAACCGTCATCGCGTTTGACGATCATGCCCGCCGCGACCAGCTCAGCTTCCTTGATGCCTTGCGCGCCCAGCGCCGCTTTCATGTCGTCGCGCCGATCCGGGGCGAAACCCAAACGAAATTTAGCAATGGTCTGCTCGCTCAAGCCGCGCCGGCGCAGATAATCCAGGGCGTGTGCGCCTTCGGGACGGCGCAAGGCGTGCTCGTAGTGGAGACACGCAGCCTCAACGACATCGTAAAGCGTATTCTTGCGCTCGGCGCGCTGGCGTTCTTCGGGGCTGTCTTGCGGCACTTGCATGCCGACTTCCGAAGCCAGCTTTTCCACCGCCTCACGGAAATTCAGGCCCTCGGTCTCCATCACGAAATCAAACGCCGAACCGTGCGCCCCGCAGCCGAAGCAATGGTAAAAGCCCTTGTCTTCGTTAACCGTGAAAGACGGCGTTTTTTCTTTGTGGAACGGGCATAGCCCTGAATGCTCGCGGCCTTTTTTGGCCAAGCGCGTGCGTCGGCCTACGACATCGGCCAAACCGATGCGCTCACGCAGTTCATCCAGAAATCGGGATGGAATCGCCATCAATACCCTATGGAGTGCTCAAATCTCGAACCGAGGCATCATACCCGCATAACACCGAAAAGCAGGCCTGATACTTATTATATAGGGCGCACATGCTTTCCACACCATATGCACATCTTTTCCACTAAGTTATCCACAGGCGACAACACGCTCTCCATCTCACGACGCCATTTGGCCGAACACGCCCCATTCCATCAGCAGGGCGCTAAGGCTGTTGGCGTAATCTTGGCGTTTTTCCACCACTGACACATTGTCAAGCAGTCCGACCAAGCGCGCATCGCCGGGCTCATAGCTGGTGAACAGTACGAAATGAATGTCTTGCAGGCGTTCAATGGAGCCGAAAACCCGTGCCAGCTCGCAGCCGTTAAATGGCACCATGTCGTAATTGGCGACCACGATATCAGGGGCGATATCCAAGGCGTAGGATAAGGCATCCATGCTGTTATGGGCGCGGTTGACATGAAACCCGCACGACATCAATTCGTTGGCGACCAGTTTGCGTTGCAGCCCTCTGGGCATGACCAGCAGCACCTCCACATCGTGGATTTCTTGACTGGAAAAGGTTTTTGCGCGGCCCATCGGCAACGCACGCAGCAGCTCCTTCGCCTGTTGCGGGGTGTGGTTTTCTCCGCTCATCAAAAGGTCCGTCATGGTTTCGATGTAGGTGCGCAAGTCCTTGATGTTTTCGGATTTAACACCGCCGACATTTTCCAGATAGTCTTCGAACAAATGCGCAACGCGTCCCACCAGGGGATAGCCGAATGTGCCCCCTTGGCCTTTGATGTTGTGAATATTTCTTTGCACATCAAAGAGATCGTCGGCGCTGATCTCGCGTCCGGAATCGAGCCAGTCGATCCGCGTTTCGATTTCATCGAGCTGATCGCGGGTGTTTTCGACGAATTCCACCTTCAAGCGGGCAAGAATCGCATCGACTTCAGTTTGGCTTGGCTTGTCTTTATCTGGCATTTCTTGATCGTCTCCATCAACCGGACCCAAGCATGGGATCATCGGAACAAGAGAGTGTCTGCCCCTAAAGGTGGGCAGAGATGATCAATTTTCAAGAATAAAGTGCGCGTTTGAGTGGCTCTACTTCGCTGCTCAGCTTCCCAAACGCGCTTTAACCAGACCGCTGGCTTTGCCAAAGTCCATGGAACCCGCGTGGCGTTCTTTCAGCGCCGCCATCACCCGGCCCATGTCTTTCATGCTCGCCGCTTCCAATTCCTTCATCACCGCATCGATGGCCGCGTTTGTGGCGTCCTCGCTCATTTGTTCGGGCAGGAAAGTTTCGATTACATCGATCTCGCTGGCTTCGCGTTCGGCCAATTCAGGACGACCGCCTTTTTCATACATTTCGATGCTGTCGCGGCGCTGCTTGATCATCGATTGCAGCATCCCGAGAAGCTCATCGTCGCTGATGCCATCGGTGTTGCCTTTGGAGCGCGCGGCGATGTCGCGATCCTTGAGTGCGGCGAGAATCAAACGCGTTGCGGCAAGGCCGATTTCGTCCTTGGCCTTCATCGCGGTTTTCATCGCTTCTTTAATACGATCTCTAAGCATAAGGGGCCTCTTGGCTTGAATCACCACCCCCCAATTGGGGCGATTCTGCGCAAAGGCGAGAGCCTAGACCAAAACGCCGCCAAAGGCAAATGTTCGAAAGTTTGTAACGTGTTGAAAATAATAGCTATTTTTATGTAACAGACTCTTGACGGCGGGGCCGCTTTCCCTTAAATACACCCAAATCGCCGCTTTGCGAGGTGCTGCGCTTGATCTTGTGCACCCACCGCCTTACAAATCGGCTTCCACCTCCTGATCTTGAGGCCCTCCAGCCTAGAGGAACGTCGCCCATGGCCGACCCCACTCAGAACGCCCCCGCCGAGACGGAGGGGACGAATCTTTCTGCGCAAACCCTTCATCAGGCCGATCACCTCAACCCCACCCGCCCGGCAGGCTGCAACGCCGCCCTGGTGCTGGCGGATGGTGCCGTGTTTTGGGGCCGCGGCGCAGGCGCCGTCGGCATCGCGCTGGGTGAGGTGTGTTTCAACACCGGCCTGACGGGTTATCAAGAAACCCTGTCCGATCCATCTTACGCCGGTCAGATCATCACCTTTACCTTCCCCCACATCGGCAACGTCGGGGCGAACTTCGAAGATGTCGAGACCGACAAGCCCGCCGTGCGCGGCTGTGTGCTGCGCGCCGACATCACCGATCCGGCCAACTACCGCGCCGCATCTGGTCTGGATGAATGGCTTAAGGCCAACGAGCTGGTGGCGATCAGCGGCGTCGATACCCGCCGACTGACCCGGCGCATCCGCGACGGCGGCGCGCCCAACGGCGTGATCATCCACCTGCCCGCGGACGAAGTCGAAGACCCTGACAATGAGGGGGGCATCGATACCGAAGCCCTGGTGACCATGGCCGCCAACTGGCCGTCCCTGGAAGGTGCGGATCTGGCGAAAGAGGTCTCCTGCCAAGAAATCTATGAATGGCACGAAACCGAATGGGACCTGGAAAGCGGCTACGGCCTGCTGAACGATCCCAAGCGCCACGTCGTCGCGGTCGATTTCGGGGCGAAGAAAAACATCCTGCGCTGCCTCGCCAACACCGGCTGTCGCGTCACCGTGGTGCCCGCCGTGACCAGCGCCGAAGACATCTTAGGCATGAAGCCCGACGGCGTGTTCCTCAGCAACGGCCCCGGCGATCCGGCGGCCACCGGTGTCTACGCGGTGCCGATGATCCAAGCGATTGTCGAAAGCGGCATCCCGCTGTTTGGCATTTGTCTGGGCCACCAACTGTTGAGCATCGCGCTGGGGGCCAAAACCCACAAGATGCACATGGGCCATCGCGGCGCCAACCACCCGGTCAAGGACCTGGAAACCGGCAAGGTCGAAATCACCAGCCAAAACCACGGCTTCGTCGTCGACCGCGACACGCTGCCCGACGGCGTCATTGAGACCCACACCTCGCTGTTCGACGGCTCGCTCGAAGGCATCAAGGTCGAAGGCAAGCCCGTCTTTTCCGTCCAACACCACCCCGAAGCCAGCCCTGGTCCCATGGACAGTCACTACCTGTTCGATCGGTTTGTTAAGTTGATGGAGGGGTAGGCCTTGCAGTCCGATTTAGTTAAATATCTTCAAGCTGCTATTTTAGTTGACCTTGCTGGAATGGGAAGTCCAGTAACTAGCGATCATTTTATCTACAATTACGTCAAGCCTAGTACCGGTGAGTCCGTAGTGTCTGATGAAGATGTAATCGAAGCTTTAAAGATACTGGAAAGCGAGGGAGTGCTGATTGGCTACCATGACCCATATGCACGTAGTCGTTTCAAACTCGCCGATATTTATGATGATAGCCCTGAGTTAGATCTCTCCTTTGACATTTCTGAAATTATCGACAAATACAGATTACTCGGTAAAGATTGGCTCATTGAAGTACTTGAAAACATTCCAAATTCTACTCCCAAAAATATTGACGGTAGCAGTCGAAAACTTCCTGCTTCAGATCGACTTGTCTCGTTATCGGATAATCAGAAATCAGAAGCATCTCAAACACTAGAAGATATCATCAAAGAGTTTCAAAAAGATCATCATTTCGGCAACGAATGGATTGCTGAAAAAAATGCTCTTCTTAAAGCTCTTGAAAACGGCAAGGTTTATTTAGATGCGAAAGTCATAGATGTTCGCATCGGCACGATGATGATTATCGAGCCATTGCAAGCAATCGCAGACAAATACAAAGAAGCCGCCATCAATGGATCATTCAGCGCCTTAGCTCAAAAAGCGTTAGAATTTTTTATCAACCTGTTCGCCGGATAACTGACATGCCCAAACGTACAGACATCAAAAGCATTCTCATCGTTGGCGCGGGGCCGATTGTGATCGGTCAGGCTTGCGAGTTCGATTACTCCGGCGCGCAGGCGTGCAAAGCGCTGAGGGAAGAGGGCTACCGGGTCATTTTGGTGAACTCCAACCCCGCGACCATCATGACCGATCCGGGCATGGCGGATGCGACCTACATCGAGCCGATCACCCCGCAGATGCTGGAAAAGGTGATCGAGAAGGAAAAGCCCGACGCGATCTTGCCGACCATGGGTGGGCAGACGGCGCTCAACGCCGCCATGGCGCTGTCGGAAAACGGCGCGCTGAAACGCCATAACGTCGAGCTGATCGGCGCCAACGAAACATCCATCGCCAAAGCCGAAGACCGCCAGTTGTTCCGCGACGCCATGGACAAAATCGGCCTGAGCACACCGCGTTCCGCCGTGGTCAAGTCCTTGGAAGAGGGCCGCAAGGAGATGGAACACATCGGTCTGCCGATCATCATCCGCCCCAGCTTCACCATGGGCGGCATCGGCGGCGGCATCGCTTACAATATGCAGGAATTCGACGAGATTGTATCGGGCGGCTTGGCCGCATCGCCGATGCATGAAGTGCTGATCGAGCAATCGGTGCTCGGCTGGAAAGAATACGAGATGGAAGTGGTGCGCGACAAAGCGGACAACTGCATCATCATCTGTTCCATCGAAAACGTCGATCCCATGGGCGTGCATACGGGTGATTCCGTCACCGTCGCCCCGGCGCTGACGCTGACCGACAAAGAATACCAGATCATGCGCAACGCATCGCTGGCGGTGCTGCGCGAAATCGGCGTCGATACCGGCGGGTCCAACGTGCAGTTCGCGGTCAACCCCGCAGACGGCGCGCTGATCGTCATCGAGATGAACCCGCGCGTGTCGCGCTCAAGCGCGCTGGCGTCCAAAGCCACCGGCTTTCCCATCGCCAAGATCGCGGCGAAGCTGGCGGTCGGCTATACGCTGGACGAGCTTAAAAACGACATCACCGGCGGCATCACCCCGGCGTCGTTTGAGCCGACCATCGATTACGTCGTCACCAAGATCCCGCGTTTCACGTTCGAAAAATTCCCCGGCGCGGACGCCCGCCTGACCACCGCCATGAAGTCGGTGGGCGAAGCCATGTCCATCGGGCGTACGTTCGCGGAATCTCTGCAAAAGGGTCTGCGCTCCATGGAAACGGGGCTCACCGGTCTCAATGAGATCGAGATTGAAGGCATGGACGCCGACGCGCCCGATACCGACAAAATCGTCGCGGCCCTTTCGACCCCGACCCCGGACCGCTTGCTGGTCATCGCCCAGGCGTTCCGCTATGGCTTGACCTTGGAACGCATCCACCAAGCATGCAAATACGAGCCGTGGTTCCTGGCCCAGATTGAAGAGATCGTCAAAGTCGAAGAAGAACTCCGCACATCCGGCTTGCCGTCTGACGCAGTCGAAATGATGCGCGTTAAAAAAATGGGCTTCAGCGACGAACGCTTGGCGGAAATCACATCCACCAACGTCGGCAAAGTCACCACCCGCCGCGTCAGCCTGGGCGTTCGTCCTGTGTACAAGCGCGTCGATACCTGCGGCGCAGAGTTCGCGTCCAAGACGCCGTACATGTACAGCTGCTACGAAGGCGACGGCATCAACCCGCCGGAATGCGAAGCCGACGTCACCGACCGTAAAAAGGTCGTGATCTTGGGCGGCGGTCCCAACCGCATCGGCCAGGGCATCGAATTCGATTACTGCTGCGTACACGCCGCTTACGCCATGAAGGACGTCGGCTATGAGGCCATCATGGTCAACTGTAACCCCGAAACCGTGTCCACCGATTACGACACGTCGGATCGTTTGTACTTTGAGCCGCTGACAGCGGAAACGGTGATCGAGCTGATCCAGCGCGAACAGATGGCGGGCGAAGTGCTCGGCGTCATCGTGCAGTTCGGCGGACAGACGCCGTTGAAGCTGGCACATGCTCTGGAAGCCGCCAACATTCCCATCCTCGGCACCTCGCCGGACGCCATCGATCTGGCCGAAGACCGCGAGCGCTTCCAAACGCTGCTCAACGATTTGAGTTTGTTGCAGCCCGCCAACGGAATCGCGCGGTCCATCGCGGAAGCCGAAGCCGTGGCGCTGGACATCGGCTATCCGCTGGTGGTTCGTCCGTCTTATGTGTTGGGCGGTCGGGCGATGGAAATCGTTCACGATCACGCCAACCTGATGCGCTACATGACCACTGCGGTCAAAGTGTCCGGCGACAGTCCTGTGTTGCTCGACAGTTATCTGCAAGGCGCGGTCGAAGTCGACGTCGACGCCCTGGCCGACGCCAGCGGCGACGTTTACATCGCGGGCATCATGCAGCACATCGAAGAGGCGGGCATTCACTCGGGCGACTCGGCGTGCTCCTTGCCGCCGTACTCGCTTTCCGACGCCATCATCGAAGACATCCGCACCCAGACCAAAGCCTTGGCCATCGCGCTCAAGGTTGTCGGCTTGATGAACATCCAGTTCGCGGTGCAAGGCACGACGGTGTACCTGTTGGAAGTCAATCCGCGCGCCTCGCGCACCGTGCCGTTTGTCGCCAAAGCCACCGGCATTCCCATCGCCAAGGTTGCCGCGCGGGTCATGGCGGGCGAAACCATTGCCTCCTTCGAATTGGGCGACACCCCGCAGATCAAACACGTCGCGGTCAAAGAAGCCGTATTCCCATTTGCCCGCTTCCCCGGCGTGGACATCATCTTGGGTCCCGAAATGAAATCCACCGGCGAAGTCATGGGCTTGGATGACAGCTTCGAAAAAGCTTTCGCCAAGGCCCAGTTGGGCGCCGGCGTCAAATTGCCGACCACCGGCACGGCGTTCATCTCGGTCAAAGATTCAGACAAACCCGCCATCACCGAAGTGGCGCGTCGCTTGTCCGATCAAGGCTTCAAGATCATCGCCACCGGCGGCACCGCCGATTACATGGCGGAGCATGGCATCGACGTGACCAAGGTCAACAAAGTCTTGGAAGGCCGTCCGCACTGTGTGGACTCGATCCTGTCGGACGAAGTGCAGTTGGTGGTCAACACCACCGAAGGCGCAGCAGCGGTGGCGGACAGCTTCTCAATCCGTCGTTCGGCGCTGACCAACAACGTGCCGCATTACACCACCATCGCCGGGGCTTCGGCGGCGGCGGACGCCATTCGCGCCCTTCAAACCGGATCACTTGAAGTCAAGCCGTTGCAGGCTTATCCTTATCGGACGTTGTAACAAACGCGCACACGTATTGCGGATGTGCGGCCCTTTGAGACCAAGGGCCGCCGTCTTTTTGAGTTGGCGTTTTCGCCATTGAATTTTCACCATCGACCAAGGAACACCGTCCGATGGACAGAATCCCGATGACCGCAGGCGGTCTACAACAATTGGAAGACGAGCTGCGTTTGTTGAAAGACGTGGAACGCCCCGCCGTGACCCAAGCTATTGGCATCGCACGCGAGCACGGCGATTTGAAAGAGAACGCCGAATACCACGCCGCGCGCGAACGCCAGAGCTTCATCGAAGGCCGGGTGCTGGAACTGGAAGCCATCATCAGCCACTCCGAAGTCATCGACCCGGCCAAACTGTCCGGCGACATGGTGCGCTTTGGCGCGACGGTGTTGCTGGTCGATGAAGAAACCGAGGAAGAAAAAACCTACCAAATCCTCGGCGAGCATGAGGCCGACCTGAAAAACGGCACCATCTCCATCGGCTCCCCACTGGCGCGCCAGATCATCGGCCGCAGCCTCGGCGACAGCATCGAAGTCAAAGCGCCGGGTGGCTCGAAGTACTATGAGATTGTGAAGGTGGATTACAAGTAAGCGATCCCCTCTGACGCACCGACGAAGCAAAAGGCCGCCTCTTCGTGAGGCGGCCTTTTCTGTTGCGCGAGTCGAATAAGTCGATACTCTTTGCCCGTCAACTATGAAAAACACACGAGACGAACAGCGCAACTAATGATCATGTTTGGCTTGTCGCACTTTGAACTGAGCACAATTGTCCAACTTGCCTATCTCGCCGTGGTGTGGGGGGGCTGTCCCCATTTTGCTGGGCCGCCCCTTGATCGAATTGGCTTTCACAAAATGGGTGCCTGCTACATACCCTATACCAACCCGTTTGATGCTGCTGGTCCGTGCCGTCGCGCTTGCCGCGCTAGTGGCGACAACACTTGCTATGCCCGCCACTGATCAAACTCTCCCCCCAGATGCATCCCCCTATGCTCACATCGCTGAAGCAAGCGCCATCTTTATCATCACGTTTGCGACCATATTTGGAATCGTTAGACCGACCATTTCAAAAGCCTTTGAAACGTTTGGGGTGATTATCCAACCTAGCATCGACAAGGCGCGAGCCGAAATAGAAGAGGCAGAAAAGCAAGCTAAGGAACAGGGCCTTAAACCAAAGCCATTTAGTTTTATCCGCATGGCAGTTGTCTACGGCATAAGCTTAGCGTTCGTCTTTTTCGTCATCTACCTTTTGCGCAAGGTGACGGGAGACATTGGCAATTGGGATAAAGTCAACAATCTCTTCGATACGCTCTTAGACCCGGAAAGCCTGGAAAAAAAAGAATGGCTTGCTCTTGCCGAACTGGCAATCATCTCAGTTTTGGCGGCCCTCATCATACACTTTGTGTTCGTGCCCCTCACAATGAGGGCCTTTGAAGAATTGTTAGCACCATACGGTCGTGTGGCACCGAAAAAATCAATAATCATAATCATAGGCTGGACATTCGTCGGTGCCATGCTGGTGGCCATGTTGATCCCTGTGTAAGCACAGTCCTTTTGACTCTCTCAACAATGCCCGTCACCATGATCCCAAACAATCATATCGGAGAAACATCATGAGCATTTCCAGAGTTTTGAGCACATTGGCCTTGGGTATCGGCTTGATATCGAGTACTGCCCAAGCCGAAGGCACCTTCACCACCAAATCATTGACGCCGGAGCTTGCGGTCAAGCTGGCGCAGGCGACGCTTGAGGCTTGTCGGGCGGAGGGGTTCCAGATTGCTGTGGCCGTGGTCGATAAGGGCGGCAATGCGCAGGCGATGATCCGTGATCGGTTCGCCGGGCCGCACACGCCGCGCACCGCGACGTTAAAGGCGTATACGGCGGTGAGCTTTCGCGCCAACACGTTGGGTCTCGCCGACAATTCACAGGCGGGCGAAGAAGCCAGCGGCGTGCGCGACATTCCCGGCGTGTTAATGCTCGGCGGTGGGGTGGTGATCGAAAGCGCTGGCGAGCTGATCGGTGGGGTCGGTGTATCCGGCGCACCGGGTGGGGCTTTGGACGAAGCCTGCGCCGTGAAGGGCCTGGAAGTCATCGCCGACGACTTGGACTTTTAAGACCACTTGACTTTTCTGTACCTACTGGTATGTTTTTGCCAGGAGATATAAATGAGCAGCAAACGCGAAGCCCTGATCAACGCCGCAAAAGACTTGTTGTGGGAACGTGGTTATGAAGCCATGAGCCCCAAGGCGGTATTGCGCGCCAGCGGCGCCGGGCAAGGCAGCCTTTACCATCACTTCGAAGGCAAGCGTGATCTCGCCGCCACGGCGCTTGAAGAAATCGGCGCTGGGTTGCGCGAAAGTTTCGACAAGCGCCTTGACCCGAGCAAGTCCGCGATCAAACGGCTTGAAGCGTACCTGGACACTCCACGCGAAGCACTCAAGGGCTGTCGGTTTGGACGGCTGTCTCACGAACAAGCTATTGCCGATCCGGTGCTCAACCCCATCGTAGGGGATCTCTTTACCCATTTCGAAAAGCGTCTCACCGCCACCGTGCGTGAAGCGCAAAAGGATGGCGATCTTCCGACGGCGCTTAAAGCCAAAGAGATCGCTTTGATGCTCGCCGCGATCGTGCAAGGCGGTTACGTGCTCAGCCGTATCCGTCAAGACGAAGCCCCGTTCAAGCAGGCGATAAGGGGCGCCAAATCCGCATTGCGCGCCTTATCAACCAACAGCACCTAGACCTCTTTAGTCTTGAATAACGGATACGCCATTTTTCGCAATAATACTGTACCTACTGGTATGTACTTTAAGCCCATAAATAAGGATTCAGTCGATGAAACTGTTTTACGCCCCGCCGTCACCGTTTGCCCGCAAGGCCCGCATCGTCGCACGCGAACGCGGGTTAATGGGTCGGATCGAAGAAATTGCCGTCGCGCCTTATCAAGACGACGCGCGTCTGTTGGCAGCGACCCCGGCCGGGCTTGTTCCGGCGTTGACGCTGGATGATGGGTTAACGCTGATCGACAGTCCTTTGATCTGTCAGCATTTGGACGCCATCGCACCCGGCCCAATGTTGGTCCCCGCCGATAGCCCGGCGCGTTGGAAGGTGCTCAATCACGCCGCATTGGGCGATGCGATCATGGATTTTGCGCTTGAGGCCGTGATCGAGACACGGCGCACTGACACATTGCCGTCCAAGGCCTTTATTGCCCGCAAGCTGGGTAAGGTGAGCCGCTGTCTCGCTACGCTGCCGGTCAATCCCGGCGATACACCTTTAACGCTGGGTGACGTCACGGCGGCGTGCGCCTTGGCGTATCTGGATTTCAGGCTCCCCGATCTGGGCTGGCGCGCGCTGCGCCCTGACCTGTCGGTCTGGCATGACGCCATCGAAATCCGCCCTGCCTTTCAAGCCACCCAACCCGCTGAAAACCCCAGCTGAATTGGAGAGACACCATGCCTGAATTCGCCCACATCGCGTTCACCAACGCCGTCAAAAAAGTACAAAGCCTGATGGGCACCCGCACCCATATGCAGCGTTTGTCCGAACACCCCGACAAACGTGATCGCTTGAGCGACGAGCAGGTAGACTTTATCCGCGCGCGCACATCGCTGTACATCGCCACCGCCAATAGTGCGGGTATGCCTTACATCCAACACCGCGGTGGTGATGCGGGTTTTGTCCGCGTCGTCAACGCCACCACCTTGATGATGTCAGATCAACCCGGCAACGGTCAGTTCATCACCCAAGGCAATCTCAGTGAAAACTCAGGCGCCATGATTTTTGTGATGGATTACGCCAATTGCAGACGGCTCAAGCTGTGGGGTGAAGCGTTCGTCAGCTATGACGATAATCTCAAAACACTGACGAGCTCTACCGCCAGTGACAACCCGGCCCCCACCATCGTGTTCAAACTGAAAGCTTGGGACGAAAACTGCCCCCAGTACATTCCCCAACTGTTCGACAATAAGGTGATTGACGCCCTGCAATCTCGCATTCACCATCTGGAAACTCAACTCACAGAACTGGAACGCGCTTAACCATGAGCAATCTGATTTATCGCCAAGCCAACCAAGACGACCTGGCCGACATCATTCGCCTATTGGCCGATGATCCTTTAGGCGCAACCCGCGAAGACATCCCCGCAGCTGCGGAGCAACCGACAAAAGCGTATAAGGATGCTTTCGCTGATATTCAAAATGATCCGCGCAATGAGCTGATCGTCTTGGAATTGGATGGGGATGTTGCGGGCTGCCTGCAACTAACCTACATCCCCGGTCTGTCGCGACGCGGGGCGGAGCGGGCGCAAATCGAAAGCGTTCGGGTCAAAAGCGATCTGCGCGGCCAAGGCCTGGGCCAAAAGCTCTTTCAGTGGGCCATTGATCGGGCGCGGGAAAAAAACTGCGCCCTGGTGCAGTTGACCACCGACGCCGCACGCACCGACGCGCACGCGTTTTATGAACGGCTCGGCTTTACGCCCTCGCACACCGGCATGAAGTTGTCTTTTTGATTTGAGAGGTGTGGAGCGAAGGCGCCTTAAGCGTCTTCCATGGATATCGGCACACCAGGCAACTGCTTGGTGGTGCGCACGCTCAACGCCGATTTGACATGGCTGACGTTATCGGCCGCCGTCAATTTGGTGGTGAGAAAGTTCTGATATTCTTCCCAATCGGGCGCGACGACTTTCAGCAAAAAGTCGGTTTCACCCGCCAGCATGTGGCACTCGCGCACTTGCGGCCAAGATTTGACCAAGCCTTCAAACGCGTCCAGATCAGACTCAGCCTGGCTTTTCAAACCAACCTGCGCAAACACGGTGACGTTAAAGCCCAACGCGCGGGCGTCCAGGTCGGCGTGATAGCCCTGAATGAAGCCAGCTTCTTCCAAGGCGCGCACCCGGCGCAAGCATGGTGGCGCGGAAATTCCAGCGCGCCGCGCCAGCTCCACATTGGTCATGCGGCCATCGTCTTGCAGATCGTGCAGAATGCGGCGATCAATTTGGTCGAGTTTTACACGGGAATCGTTCATTTCGGGCTCGGCTCCTTGTTGCGCTTGTAATTATATTACTCACAGCCACGGAGCAAGAGGGAAACGCCCCCCGAACTTTATTACCACCCGCTCACGATCAACCAATGGAGATATACCTTACCAGCACATCAGCTCAAAGGAGATTTCACGGCTTGCACACACCGCCAATAAGTGGATGTTTTCCATAACTTTTTGTCATGTCCTCAATGGTGAGCTCAATATTGCTCACAGCCCATCCCCCATTTTTCGCCGCTCAAGATACCGTACGAGCAACGGCAAGGGCCTTTCACCAAGATGCTGGCGTCAAGGCGCTTGCTTCAAGAGTGCGTCGTTTCTATCTTAGGAACAAAATTTATTGTGCGCGCTGCGGCCCGCCATAAGCCAAATATTCGGAGACTTTTCAAATATGTCGACCACACATCACAGCAAAGCCCTCATCGTCGGCTCTGGCCCTGCGGGCTGCACGGCAGCTATCTATGCGGCGCGCGCCAACTTGGACCCCATCATGGTGCGCGGCCTGCAACCCGGCGGCCAGCTGACCATCACCACCGATGTTGAAAACTACCCCGGTTTTGCTGAAACCATCCAAGGGCCGTGGCTCATGGAACAGATGGAAGCGCAGGCCAAGCACGTCGGCACCGTCATCATCGACGACACCGTCGTTGAGGCTGACCTGTCATCGCGTCCGTTCAAACTGACCGGCGATTCCGGCGATATTTACACCTGCGACTGCTTGATCATTTCCACCGGCGCATCGGCGCGCTGGCTTGGCCTTCCGTCCGAAGAAGCCTTCATGGGCATGGGCGTGTCGGCCTGTGCGACCTGTGACGGGTTTTTCTATCGCGGCAAAGAGGTTGCGGTCATCGGCGGCGGCAACACGGCGGTCGAAGAGGCCCTGTACCTGACCAACCACGCTTCCAAGGTGACACTGATCCATCGTCGCGATGAACTGCGTTCTGAAAAAATCCTCCAAGACCGTTTGTTCAAAAACCCCAAGGCTGAAGTCATTTGGGATACCGTGTTGGAAGAAGTGCTCGGCAATCAAGGCGGCGGCGGCGATTTGCCACTGGGCGGTTCGCTCACCCCGCCAGGTGTGACGGGTGTGCGCTTGAAAAACGTCAAAACCGGCGAAGAAAGCACGCTGAGCGTCGATGGCGTGTTCATCGCCATCGGCCATAGCCCCAACACGGGCATTTTCAAAGGTCAGCTCGACATGGATGACGGTGGATACATCCTCACCAAACCGGGCACGCCGATGACCTCAATCCCCGGCGTGTTCGCCTCTGGCGACGTGCAAGACCATACCTATCAACAGGCCGTGACAGCGGCGGGCACTGGATGCATGGCGGCGCTGGACGCAGAACGTTATATTGCCGAGATGGACTCCAAATAAAGGCTCCCTTCACTGCTTAGGAACTGACATGGACCGCATGCGTGACCCCGATACCGGTGTAATGGACTGGGACAAATTGCGCATTTTTTACGCGGTGGCGGAAGCGGGCAGCTTCACCCACGCGGGCGAAATGCTCAATCTCAGCCAGTCCGCCGTATCGCGACAAATCGGTGCGTTGGAAGAAAGCTTGGGCGTAGCCTTGTTTCACCGTCACGCACGCGGTCTGATCCTCACCGAACAAGGGGAACTGCTGGACGTCACCACCAAAGAAATGTTTTCCAAGCTGGCGTTCACCACCGCGCAAATTCGCGATTCGCGCGAACGCCCGCAAGGAGAGTTGCGCATCACCACCTCGACGGGGTTGGGCTCCATCTGGCTGACGCCGCGGATCAAGGACTTCTTGGAACGCTACTCCGAAATTGATGTGTCTTTGGTGCTGTCGGACGACGAACTCGACATTTCCATGCGCCAAGCCGACGTGGCTATTCGTCTGCGCCCCCCCACGCAACCCGATTTGGTACAGCGCCAATTGATGGAGGTGCATTACCGCATTTACGCTTCGCCCAGCTATATCAAGCGATACGGTATGCCGCACAATCCCGAAGACCTCGACAACCACCGTCTGGTGATCTACGGCGAAGACGCCATCACACCGGTTGATAACCTCAACTGGTTGTTAGAAGTCGGCCACACCGGCCAAGGGCGCCGTCCCGCGCTGAAGGTCAACAACATCTACGGCATCTACCGCGCGGTGCGCAGCGGCATCGGCATCGGCGCACTGCCCGACTACATGACCAGTCACGCCGAAGATCTTGTGCAGGTGCTTCCAGAGCTCGGCGGCCCCAGCTTCAACACCTATTTCGTGTACCCGGAAGAACTGCGAAACTCTAAGCGCGTTGGCGTGTTTCGCGACTTTTTGCTCAACCGTATCCGCGCGGACCACCTGCCCAAAAGCTAAGACGTCACAAAACCGCCACAATCTAGCCGGTTCTGGATACCCAGTCAGGCTCTTCATTCTCATCATGCAAACCGGCCTCATCGCTTATGGGATAAGGCCTAAGGCATAAAACGCCCCCTCCTCAGCCATGCGCCTGCTGCATGGCTGAGTTACCAAACTGTAGGTGGTGAAATTTGAGGCTGATGCGTATATTCATTTCAGTTCATTGCTGCATTGCAGCATGAACGTTCGGACTTCGGTTCGGACGGGCTCCCGGCCCCACTCTCCCAATACCCTCCCCCGGGAATTTTGGGGCCGGTTGAGTCCCACGTCTCCCAGACGTGAAGCCTCCCTGTTAGACTCGCCCTGGATCCTTGTGATCCAGGGCTTTTTTTTCGCTGTCCTCTTGCTTATGGTCTTATGGTTTAAACGCACCACGGGGACGCTTTACCCAAGATGAGGACCACAGATGACTTCCTCCACCGTCACGAACTGGATCGAGCTGTTTCCCGCGCTCGCAAACTTGGAGGAAGACGCTGCCCAATGCCTAACCCAAGCGGCTCAGGTCGTGGACCTGCCCACCAACCAATATGTCTTTCATAGCGGTGACGCCTGCAGCAGCTTTTTACTGGTTTTGGACGGCGTCGTGCGCGTGCAGATATGTTCAGAAAATGGTCGCGAAATCATCCTTTACCGGGTCGATGCGGGCGACAGTTGTGTGCTGACCACGGCGTGTTTGTTGGGTAATACGCCTTACAGCGCCGAAGGGGTCACAGAAAGCCCGGTGCGTGCGGTCGCCATACCCGCGACCATCTTTCACCAGATGATGAACAGCTCGTCCGTGTTGCGCGACTTTGTCTTTCAGTCTTATGGCGCACGCTTGACCAACCTGATGATGTTGATGCAAGAGGTGGCGTTTGGGCGCCTCGATATCCGTTTGGCGCGATTTCTTTGCAAAACAGCCGATGCGCAAGGCGAGCTGACCATGACCCACCAGCAACTCGCCGTCGAGCTCGGCAGCGTGCGCGAGGTCATCAGCCGCCAACTCAAGGAATTTGAGCGGCACGGCCTACTCAAGCTCAATCGCGGCCGCATCACGGCCCTAGATTCCAAACGCCTGCGCGCTATTGGCCAAGATGAGCATTGATATGTGACTAGGTTACAGACACTTGCATCAAAACGTGGTTTTCTTATGCTTAGGTTATAAAAACCATTAGCGTCTTAGGAGAGAGACCCAATGAAATCAAACGTCGGCAGCATTGACCGCATCCTTCGCATCGTCATCGGGGTGGCGGCTGTCACCTTCGCCATGCTCAGCGACCACGAACTCGCCATTTGGGGCCTGATCGGCATCGTACCGTTAGGAACTGCGCTCATCGGCTGGTGCCCTGCTTACTTGCCCTTCGGCATCAAAACCTGCAAATCGGACTGAGTCTCGCGCCCAAAAGGCGTCATCAGAACGTGATCGGGGCGTTGCCCGTGCGAATCTGTTCCCTGTGAACGCATTTGCCCGGCATCGCCCCGTTTGTTTTTCATAAAACGCGTGGAATCCTGTCCCAAAAAAATCGTTTGATCAGGTGCAACCTGCACGACCTAGTGGCTTTTCAGCCCAACCTTCACAATATAAAGGTTGCATACTTTAGTATAGAACCAGGTTGAAATCCTAAAATAACAATTAAAAATCAAACACATAAAGAGTAACGCCCTTGAGGCCACGCGAGAACCTACACCAAAATTGCGTTTTTTTCTCTGGACACTTAATTAGGTTTTGCTTATATAAGCATTACACGATGTAACTGACACAGTCGGTAACATCGGGAGGCCGCGGAGTTACCTCCCCTCCCCCTCTGATGCTCTGCGGAACCTCCTTTAAGAGACTCTCCGTCTCCCCCAGGACGTGAGACCTCCCTTTCGAACTGGCCGGGCTCTTAGAGCCCGGCCTTTTTTTTCGAAAAACAGCGATGCTTAAGCCGTACGGGCGGACACCACTTGCTCAGCCTGCTTGCCGGTCAATTCCTGCAAGTGGTCATAGCGAAACCCGAACGTCCCGACGCCCAACGTTTGCGAACGCAAGTCGATAATCAGATCATGCATCTCCGACGTGGGCAAGTGAGCCGTCACCTCATCCCAACCGTGCCAGTTGTCGCGCGGCTGAAAGCCCAAGATCTGCCCGCGCCGCGACGAAATGACCCGCTGCGCGTTGGAGGTAAACGCATTGGGAACCGAAACCCTAACCTCACAAATGGGCTCCAACAGCACCGGCAGGCAGTCCGGCATAGCCTCACGCATAGCTAGCTGTGCGGCTTTCTTAAACGCAAAGTCTGAACTGTCGACGTTGTGGTGTTGGCCGTCGGTCAACGTCACCTGGATATCCACCACGGGAAAGCCCAGGGGCCCGCGCGCCATGTATTCCTTCACCCCCGCTTCGACCGCGGAGATGTACTGACGCGGCACCGCACCGCCATGAACGGCGTCGTCGAACTGAAAGCCCACGCCACGCTCTAGTGGCTTAATTTTGATTTCCACATCGCCGAATTCGCCGTGGCCGCCCGATTGTTTTTTGTGCCGGGCGCGTTTGGTCGTCGCCTTACGAATGGTTTCCTTGTAGGGCACTTGCGGGCGCTTGGCGGTGACATCCAAACCATGACGCCCGGTCAGTTTGTCCATGGCGATGCGCAGATGCATTTCACCTTGGCCCCACAACACCAGTTCACCGGTCACTTGGTCGTGTTCCAGCTTCAAGGACGGATCTTCTTCGCACAGTTTATGCACCGCGCCGGTCAATCTGACCTCGTCGGCATGGCCGTTCATTTCGATCGCCATGGAATACAGCGGCGCCAACGGCTCGGGCCATGCCCCACCGTCATAGCCCAGCGTGTCGCCGGTGTGTGCGCCGTCAAGACGGCCCAAGGCCACCACGTCACCTGCCTTAGCTGACGACACCTTATCGAATTTCTGGCCCATCACCTGATACAGCCCCGAAATGCGGCCTTGGGCATATTCCTGGCCGTCTTTGAGCGCCCCCGACCACACCCGGGCGAGGGAAACTTTACCCATATGCCCCGCATGCAAAGTCTTAAACACTTGCGCAGCCGCACCATTTGCGGCTTTGGGGACAGCCAAACGTTCGACTGTAGCCGTAACCTCGGGAGTTTCGTGACGCAGCGCCTTCCACAAACGGCGGATGCCGTTGTCATGATCGGCGGAGCCGAAAAATACCGGGACGATGTCGTCATGCGCCAGATCGCGCGACAGGTTGTCGTAAACTTCTTCGGTCGAAGGGGTGACGTTTTCCAAAAGCTCTTCCAACAAACCGTCATCGAAATCGGCCAGGGCTTCGAGCATCTCTTCACGCGCGCCGATTTCGCTTTCCAGCACGCTGTCGGGCAGGCCGACCAGCTCAGATGCTTCATGGTCGCGCCATTTAAATGCGCGTTCGGACACCAGATCGACATGGCCGGTCACATGACCACCTTCGCGGATGGGAATTTCGCGCAGTACCAAAGGATGGCGGGAATGTTCTTGCAAGGCTTCCAGCGTCGCTTTCACGCTGCCGCCGTCTTGGTCCATCTTATTGATGAACACCATGTGCGGCACGTCGTTTTCATCCAACATGCGCAAGGCCGGACCGACGGTCAGCGCCTTGGCGGGATCAGCTTCGCAGACCACCACGGCGGCGTCCGCGACCATCAATGCACCCAGGCTTTCTTGCAACAATTCAACGGATCCGGGACAATCCAAAATGGTCCACGGGTCGCCAAGATATTCACAATGTGCGACGTTAAGTTCGGTCGACATCTCACGCCCGCGGGCTTCCGGCGCGCCATCGCCAACGCTGCTGGCATCACGCACCGCGCCCTTGCGGTTTACGGCGCCCGCCGTAACCAGCAAGCTTTCCAACAATGTCGTCTTTCCCGAAAGATATGGGCCGATGAGCGCCACGCAACGCGGAGCGGACTTGGGCTTGGTCATAGACAGCCTCCCTGTTCCCTGAGCGGGCCGGGCGGCTGAAACAGGCCGCACGGGCCTTATTGCCATTTTTTAGTGGTAAAATGGTACGACTCTTAGGCAGAGAAGCCAAGTAAAACAGAGGCCTAAATGGGATTTCGGCTGATATGTTTACGCCTATTGAGCGGCCGCAGCAGCGGCGGCGGCGGCGGCGGCGGCGGCAGTGGTGGCGGCTTTTTCAGCGGTCGTGGCGGTGACGTTATCGGCCGCGGCGGTGGTAGCGCTGGCGGCGGCGGTGGCAGCAGCGGTTTGGGCTGTATCGGCGGTGGTCTTCGCTGTGTCGGCGGCGGTTTTGGCAGCTTGTGCGGCGGTGTCGGCGGCTTGGGCGGCGGTGGCGGTGGCGGCGGCGGCGGCGTCTGTTGGTGCGGCGGCGGCGGCAGCTTGTGCGGTGGTGCTGGCGGCGGCGGCGGCGGTGGCCTTGTCAGCCGCGGCTGTGGCGGCGGTGGCGGCTTTGGCGGCGGCGGCAGTGGTGGTGGTGACGGCCTTATCGGCGGCGGCTTTGGCGGCGGCGGCAGGGTCAGTTGCCATGGTGCCGTTGTAAGCGGCCAAAAGCGTCTCGATCAAAGCCTGGATTTGTGCCGGTGCGGTTGTTTTCACCGCAGCGGTAATGTCGGTTTGCGTTTTCGTCAAATCGCCACTGGCCAAATCTTCATAGATCGTTTTGGCGTCATTTGCAGAAAGCGGCGCCGCCACCTGAAAACAGACCGCGTTGGTGAACCTTGTATAGTCCTTGACGATCTTGATATCGACGTTGTTGACACTCATGCGTTTTCTCCCCGCAGACGCGGTTTATCTAGCGACATTTGAAACTTTTATGTTTTGGGCGTGTTGTCATCCGGCTTTTTTGCCGGCGTGTTTTTTTGCGGCGCAACGCTGATCAAATAATCCAGTGCGCCAGAAACCGCAATCGGCGCAAAGGTTTTGGCCTGTGCCTTCATTGTGGTCCAGTCGCCGGTGTCCATGGCCTCTTTAAGTTTCACCACTTGGCCCGGCGGAATCGGAATCCCCAACGAAAAATTTAAACTTGCCGTCTGCATCGTGCAGTCGACCTCAAACGCTACGGTCACAACGTCCATCGCCATAGGCGGCCTCCCAGGGGTTTAACTGTGGGACAAGTTATCGTCATGAAATAGACGCCCTCAACACGCAATTGTGAACCGAATGGCCACAAATCTTGAATTTTAGGGTGAATTTTTCAGTCCGACGCCACACATACATTGTGATGCATTAGGAATGAGAGAGAAATGAGCACCCTGCGCAACTATATGGTTTTCACGGTTCTGATGTTTCTCGGCGCTGTCAGCCTGAGCGCATGCTCCGACAGCACCCCTGAAAAGCCTATTCGCATCGGCACCAATGTGTGGCCAGGTTACGAGCCCCTGTATCTTGCCCGCGATATCGGGCTGTACGATAAAGCCAAAGTCCAGCTGGTCGAATATCCTTCCGCCAGCGGGGTGATCCGCGCGCTCAAAAGCCGTTCGATCGAAGCCGCTGCGCTGACCCTGGACGAGGTCCTGGTTCTGCTTCAACATAAAATACCTGTCCGTGTCGTGTTGGTGATGGACATTTCTGTCGGGGGCGATGTGATCATCGCCAAACCGAACATAAAAACCTTTCACGATCTTGCGGGTAAACGCGTTGGGGTCGAAGGGTCCGCTTTGGGGGCGTATGTTTTATCGCGCGCACTGGAAATCAACGGTATGGGTGTTGAGGACATTTCGATCATCCAGCTGGAAGCCGATGAGCATGAGCGCAGCTACACCAGCGCCAAAATCGACGCCGTCGTAACGTTTGAGCCCACCCGTACGGCCCTCATAAACGCAGGCGGCCATGAAGTTTTCACCAGTCGCGAAATTCCCGACGAAGTGGTCGATGTCTTGGTCATTCACGAAGACGCCATCGCGGCTTCCCCTGAAAATGTTCGCCATATCACCCAGGGCTGGTTTTCGGCGCTGAAACGCCTTGAAACCGATCCGCAAGTCAGCGCCGCCATCATCGCCCAGCGCCTAGGCGTTACAGCAGAAGAAGCGCTGGCCAGTTTTGATGGCCTGCAGCTGCCAAACGTGGTCGGGAATAAATCGTTGCTCGGTGGAGAAAACCCAAAATTGCGTGCCGTCGCTCTCAAACTCGCAAAGACCATGCGCAAACGCGATTTATTGGACGGCGACGTTTCAATCGATTCCCTACTCGCCCCCTTTGCATTGGAATGAGGAAAGATGCGCAATCCTCTTTTCAACGTACCCCTGCGCTACCTCATCCCCATTTTGCTGGGCGTGTTTGTTTTGGGCGTCCAGGGTTTTCTTTACAACGCCAACCATGCGCGCGGCTTTGCACACACACGTGACGACGCTGTGGAGGGTGTACGCAATCAACTGAACCGGGCGCAAAACATAATCGAGTTGCTGCACAAGGATGCAACGCTGCTGCTGATCCGCACTTTGGTCTCTTCCTTCGGCGCTGAGCCCGGCCACGAGGTCATGATTCTGACCGATGAAAAGCGCATCGTCCTGGCGTCAACGTCGATGAAATTGCTTGGCAAGCCTGCCACATTGCCGAGCACGCCCCATGACCTTGCCGCCATCGCCACAGTCATGGCCAGCGGCGGTGTAGAAACGTTCTTGTCCAACCAAGGGCGCACCATCAATGGCTACGCATCCGTGTGTGCGCTGTCCGCAGCCGGACAGCTTCGCATGAACAATTGTGGCCTTTTGTATTTGCGCAATGACATCACCCCCGCCCTGGCCGCCGTCTCAGACGCCTTGGCGGTCGATGCCAGTCAAGACGGCATCGTGGTTTTGGCTTTGGCGTTGATTTTGTGGGTGGTGATCCACTTCTCCCTGACCCGCCGCACGCAGATGCTGATCGACACCACTCGCCAATTTTCAAGTGGCGATCCGCGCGCACGTTCACACCTGATCGGTCACGATGAGTTGGCCGTTGTCGGCAAGGCTGTGGATAGTATGCTCGATCAAATCGTCGACGACCGCGTGGCGCTGGAACACAGCGAAGACCGCCTGCGCACCGTTTTTGAATCCATCGCCGACGGCATCATTGCTTTCGATAACCACGGCGTCGTGCATGCTTTCAATTCATCGTGCGAAGACATGTACATCATCGATCGCAATCATATCATCGGCTCGTCAATCGCCACATTAGTTGCGCCATCACATCGCAAAACATTTGCCCTCGACACACCCAAAGACGGCATTTTGGAAACCGTCGGCATACGCCCGGACGGAACTGAATTCGATGTGGAAATGACCATGAGTCAAATGACCTTCAAAGGCGAAGATCAAACCATCGCCATCGTGCGTGACGTCACCGAGCGCAAACGATTGGAAAACCTCCAATCGGAATTCATATCCGTTGTCAGTCACGAATTGCGCACCCCACTGACATCCATCCAAGGGGCGTTGGGCCTCATGATCGGTGGCGTGGCGGGGCAAATACCCAGAGACCTCCGTCAAATGCTTGAGATGTGCAAACGCAACAGCGACCGTTTGCTGAACTTGATCAACGACATTCTCGACATGGACAAAATTTCGTCCGGCAATTTGGAGTTCCACTTTACCGCCAATTCATCGGGCAAGATTCTGCGCGAAGCCGTCACCGTGAACCAGCCATATGCGCTCGCCCACGATGTGAACTTCGTGACCAAGAACAATACTTCATCCATAGTCATGGTGGACACTGGCCGCATCCAGCAAGTTCTCACCAATCTATTGTCCAACGCCGTCAAGTTTTCCAAACCAAGCGACATCATCACCGTGTCTGCGATAGAACGCGATGGCGTCATTCGCTTCGCCGTCACCGACAGCGGCCCAGGCATCCCAGAGCATTACCACAGCAAAATTTTTGACCGCTTCATCCAAGTTGAAAACGCCAACACCCGCTCATCCGACGGCACCGGACTGGGCCTAAGCATCAGCAAGTCAATCGTCGAACACCACCACGGTACAATCGGCTTGGACAGCGAACTGGGCAAAGGCAGCACATTCTGGTTCGATATTCCGGTGAGTGAGGAGGCGCCCAATGTGCCTTCAGGGAAATTGGCGGCCAACTGCCCCCCCCTGCCGCATTGCTGACTTTTAATCTTGGCGTCATCATTCGGTCCCTTATCTATTACAATTGACATCCAGTCTCGCGAATCACTTACGCACCTGACAATTTTTGGAGATTGAAGATGATGCGCGTCAGCATTTTAACCGTGGCGGCACTTTCGTGCCTGTCGGCCGCTTTTTCTGCGCAAGCAGGCACCGTGGACTTAGGACCTCGCCCTAGCTTCCTGGTCGATCAAATGAAAGAAGGGCCGCTCAAAACTAAGTTGCTGTCTTGCGCGCAGATGCCGCTTGAGCAAAAAGCTTTTTCCATCGGTCACCGGGGGGCGGCGTTGATGTTCGCCGAACACACCGCACAATCGTACAAAGCCGCCGGACGCATGGGTGCGGGCATTATTGAATGCGACGTCACGTTTACCAAAGACAAGCAGCTGGTCTGCCGTCACGCGCAAAACGATCTGCACACCACCACCAACATTTTGAAAACGTCGCTGGCTGAAAAATGTACCAAGGGCTTCACGCCCGCATCCGGCGACACAGCCGCGTCCGCGGAATGTCGCACCAGCGACATTACGTTGGCTGAGTTCAAGACCCTAACCGGTAAAATGGACGCCGCCGATAAACAAGCCACAACGGTCGATGACTACATGAACGCCACCGCCAATTGGCGCACCGATTTGTACGCCGCAGCGGGTGGCACGGTGATGACCCATGCCGAGGCCATTCAATTGATCCGCAGCTTGGGCGCTAAGTTCACGCCCGAACTGAAAAGCCCGACGGTGGCGATGCCCTTTGATGGCCTCACCCAAGAAGGCTACGCACAAAAAATGATCGACGAATACAAGGCAGCGGGCATCCCGGCCAAGGACGTCTTCGCACAGTCCTTCAACCTCGCCGACATCGAATATTGGATCAAAAACGAGCCCGCATTCGGCAAACAAGCCGTATTTCTGGATGGGCGCTACGACGACAAAGGCTTCGATCCGATGAAGCCCGCGACCTTCAGCCCCACCATGGCCGAGTTGAAAGCCAAAGGCGTCAACTACATCGCGCCGCCGATGTGGATGCTGGTGACAGTTGAAAACGGTAAGATCGTGCCGTCGCCATACACCATCGAGGCCCAAAAAGCCGATCTAAAGATCATCACCTGGACGCTGGAGCGTTCGGGTCCGTTGAAAACCGGTGGCGGCTGGTACTATCAGTCGATTAAAGACGTGACCAACTCCGACGGCGTGATGTTTGAGCTGCTCGACGTGCTGGCCAAAGACGTCGGCATCGCCGGCATCTTTTCCGACTGGCCCGCGACGGTCACGTATTACGCGAACTGCATGGGCCTCAAGTAGTCTCTTGCACAAAAAAACGGCCTCCATATGGAGGCCGTTTTTCTAACTTTACGGGGGCGCTTATTTCAGCGCGGCGCAAGCCCGTTGGATGCGGGTGCAAGCTTCTGTCAGCAGCTCATTTGACGTGGCGTAAGACACGCGGAAATGTGGGCTGAGGCCAAACGCTTCGCCGTGAACGGCGGCGACACCCTCAGATTCCAACAGGTAGGTGACCATGTCTTCGTCGGTGGCGATCACTTTGCCGTCCGGGGTGGTTTTGCCGATGCAGCCCGCACACGACGGGTAAACGTAAAACGCGCCTTCGGGCGTCGGGCAGTCGAGGCCTTCGGCTTCGTTGAGCATCTTGACCACCAAGTCGCGACGGCCCTTAAAGACCTCGTTGTTGCCCTTGATAAAGCTGTGATCGCCGTTAAGCGCCGCAACCGCCGCCGCTTGGCTGATCGACGAGGTGTGCGTGGTCGATTGCGACTGAACCTTGTTCATGGCCTTGATCACGGCCTCAGGGCCCGCCGCGTAACCGACGCGCCAGCCGGTCATAGCGTAGGCCTTGGACACGCCGTTAAGCGTCAATGTGCGGTCATACAAGCCCGGCTCCACCTCAGCGGGGGTGACGAATTCGAAATCATCGTAAACGATCAATTCGTACATATCGTCGGTCATCACCCAAACGTGTTCGTGCTTCATCAACACGTCGGTCAGCGCCTTCATTTCAGCGCGCGAATAGGCGGCGCCCGTCGGGTTGGACGGCGAGTTGAGGATCAACCACTTGGTTTTGGGCGTGATCGCCGCTTCCAAAGCCGCCGGAGTGAGTTTGAAGTTCTCGCTCGCCGGGCAATCGATGATCACCGGGGTGCCTTCGGCCAGCAGCGTGATATCGGGATACGACACCCAATACGGCGCCGGGATGATGACTTCGTCACCTGGGTTCAGCGTCGCGACCATGGCGTTGTAGATGCTCTGTTTGCCGCCGCATGCCACCTGAATTTGGCCAGGGGTGTAGTCAAGGTTGTTGTCGCGTTTAAGCTTGGCGCAGATGGCTTCGCGCAGCGCCAAGGTGCCCGCAACGGCGGTGTACTTGGTCGCGCCCGCATCGATGGCGGCCTTGGCGGCGGCTTTGATGTGATCGGGAGTATCAAAATCCGGCTCGCCCGCGCCCAGGCCGATGACATCCATGCCCGCGGCTTTAAGCTCGGCGGCTTTGGTGGAAACGGCGATGGTGGGGGACGGTTTGATGCGGCTCAAACGGTCAGCGATAAAGGCCATGGTGCTTATCCTGCTTAAGAGAAAGTTGATTTACGGCAAGCTAACGCCGAGCGCGTTCCGCCGCAACGGGGAAAAAGTCCTGTCGGCGCGTTTTTTCCGTTTTTTAAGAGACTTTCGGTTTGTCGAAAACGATGCCGTAATGATACGGCGGCAGTTCGATCACGCCGTGCAGACGAAAGCCGATGGGTAAGACTTCGTCCATCACCTGCTCAGGCGTCATGCGCATGGTAGTTTGCGGACCGCGCGGCTCTCCCAACACGGTGGTGTCTTCTTTGGGGCGGTGGTGCCAATTGACAATGGCCAGTTGACCGCCTGGCGCCAGCGCGTTGAACACTTCGCGCGCCAACTGCTGCTTGTCCGGCACCCCGTGAAAGGTATTGGCGACCAGCACATAGTCCGGGGCATGGGGCAAGACGCTGTGCAGCGAGCATGCATCGCATTCGATCCAGCGAATGGTGCCGTTCAGCACCCCCGCGCGGCTGGCGCGATACTTGGCTTTTTCTAACATCTCCTTGTCGAGATCAATGGCCATCACCCGGCCCATGCCGCCGACGATGTGGGCCAGCGGCACGGTGAAATGGCCGTCGCCGCAGCACAAATCCAAGACCGAAGTCCCAAAATCGATGCCCAAACGCCTCAGAATACCTTCCGGATCGGGCCATAAGGCCTTCCACCAATCCGAATCCGGCATGCCTGTCGCCGGAAATTTCGCGGGATGATTCATCTGCACCTCGCCTCCCCCTTGTTTTGGTTAACAAATATATAACCGGATTCTGCCCCCAACGCGAGTCGATCATGCCCCTTGCACACGCGGCCTTAGGTCTTATAACTCAAGGGTATGAGCGATCTGATCAAACCCGGATTTCACGCCGACGCCCAGCCCGCCCCGCGCCCAGAGCCCGGGGCAGGCCAGCCGTTCCAACTCGTGTCCGATTTTGAGCCCGCCGGCGATCAACCCAACGCGATTAAAGAGCTGGTTCAGGGTCTCAACGACGGCGAAATGAACCAGGTTTTGCTGGGCGTTACGGGTTCAGGCAAGACGTTTACCATCGCCCACGCCATCGCCCAGGTGGAGCGCCCGGCGCTGATTTTAGCACCCAACAAAACCCTAGCTGCGCAGCTTTATGCGGAAATGAAGGACTTTTTCCCCCACAACGCGGTGGAATACTTCGTTTCGTATTACGACTATTACCAACCCGAAGCCTATGTGGCGCGCACCGACACCTACATCGAAAAAGACGCTTCGATCAATGAGCAGATCGATCGTATGCGTCACAGCGCCACCCGCGCACTGTTTGAGCGGCGCGACGTGATCTTGGTCGCATCGGTGTCGTGCATCTACGGCATCGGCTCTGCTGAGACCTATGCCGATATGGTGGTCAAGCTGGCGGTGGGTGAAGAATACACGCAAGACGACCTGCTCAGGTCGCTGGTGACGCTGCAATACAAACGCAACGACACGGCGTTCGGGCGCGGAATGTTCCGCGTGCGCGGCGACGTGGTCGAGATCTTCCCTAGCCACTACGAAGACCGCGCCTGGAAACTGAGCTTTTTTGGCGATGAGCTGGAAAGCATCTATGAGGTCGATAGCCTCACCGGTGAAAAGAACGCCGACCTGGAACAGATCACCATCTTTCCCAACAGCCACTACGTCACCCCGCGCCCGACCTTGCTGCAAGCCATTCCGCAAATCAAAGCGGAGATGAAAGCGCAGATCGAAACGTTCCGCGGCGAAGGCAAGCTTTTGGAAGCCCAGCGTATCGAAGAACGCACCACCTTTGATCTGGAAATGATGGAAAGCACCGGTCATTGCAGCGGAATTGAGAACTATTCGCGCTACCTCACCGGGCGCGACCCAGGCGCACCGCCTCCGACACTGTTTGAATACCTGCCCGAAGACGCCATCATGGTCGCCGACGAAAGCCACGTTTCGGTGCCGCAAATCGGCGGCATGTACAAGGGCGATTACAGCCGCAAATCGACCCTGGCGTCGTTCGGCTTTCGCCTGCCCAGCTGCATCGACAACCGACCGCTGAAATTCGAAGAGTGGGACGCCATGCGCCCCCAAACCATCTTTGTGTCCGCCACCCCCGCCCCGTGGGAACTGGAACGCACCGGCGGCGTGTTCACCGAACAGGTGGTGCGCCCGACCGGCCTGATCGATCCCGAATGCATCATCCGTCCGGTGGCCAGCCAGGTCGACGACTTGCTGGGCGAATGCAAAACGGCGGCGGCCAATGCGCAACGTGTTTTGGTCACGGTGCTGACCAAAAAAATGGCCGAAGAGCTGACGGAATACATGCACGAGCACGGCGTGCGCGTGCGCTACATGCATTCCGACATCGAAACGCTGGAGCGCATTGAAATCATCCGCGATCTGCGCCTGGGTGCATTCGACGTGCTGATCGGCATCAACTTGCTGCGCGAAGGTTTGGACATTCCCGAATGCGCGCTGGTGGCGATTTTGGATGCAGATAAAGAAGGCTTTTTGCGCTCCAAGACGTCGCTGGTGCAGACCATCGGCCGCGCCGCCCGCAACTTGGATGGCCGGGTGATTTTATACGCCGACAAAATGACCAAGAGCCTCGACTACGCCATATCGGAGACCAACCGCCGCCGCGCCCGCCAAGAAGCCTACAATAAGGAACACGGCATCACCCCCGAAGGGATCAAAAAACACATCGCCGACGCGCTGGGCTCTGTCTACGAACAGGACTACGTCACCGTCGATACCGGCGACAGCGGCGACGAGCACTTGGTTGGCAAGACCCTCAAACAGCACATTCAAGATTTGGACGTACGGATGAAAAAAGCCGCCGCCGATTTGGAATTCGAAGAAGCCGCAAGGCTGCGCGACGAAATCCGCCGCCTGGAAGCTCACGAGCTGGGCCTGGATTTGGCTGGAGTCTCCAAATCCGCCGCCAGCAAGGCGGGTGCCGGGCCGCGAGGGAAAAAGGGGCGTTAAACCGCGCTCACCATGCTTGGCCGCTGCATCCAGCTCAACGCCCAGCCTTCTTCTTGGCGTTCAAGGCACACCACAGCGCCCGGCTCAAAGTCGACCAACACGCCGTCCTCAAAACCCGTCAAACAACGCGCCGCCAGCTTCGCCATAAACGGCAAATGACCGACGGCCATTAAATCACCGCCGGCAACTTGAGCGCTGTGCAAAAGGTGATCGGTGCTGTCGTTGGGGCCGAGGCCTTCGATCTCGATGGTGGCTTTGCCTTGCCATACGGCTTTGGACAGCACGTTGGCAGTTTGTTCGGCGCGGGTTTTGCCGGAATGAACGATTTCGTCGACCTGTACGTCGGTTGCGAACAAAAACGCCGCCATTTTGGCCGCGTCGCTCAAGCCCTTTTCGCTCAGCGGGCGCTGAGGGTCGGTGTCTTTAGATGCGGCGTCGGCGTGTTGCACAAGATACAACTTCATCGTCTCAGTCTTCCTCTCGCTTGGGTCCACGAACGATGCGCGGCGTAAACATCCAACGCATCTGCCAGCCCTCGCCATAAGGATTGCGCGCTAATGCCATAACGGTTCCCGTCTTAACCTCGACTAGGCCCGCATGCGCGTTGCCGCTCATCAGATACGACACGGCCTCGCCCATGAACGGCTCATGACCGCAGACAATGGTGTCTTCACACCATATTTCCGCCAGCTTGGCGAAGGCCTTGACGTTGCCCCACGGCTCAATTCCTTGCAGCTCTTCCAATTGCACGCCTGGAGCTAGCGACGCCGCCAAAATATCTGCCGTTTCGCGCGCCCGCGACAACGTGCTGTGGATCACTCGTGCGACACTGATTTCCTGAGATTTAAGATGTTCGGCCACGGCCTCGACATCGGCGCGGCCACGTGGGCTGAGCTTCCGATCAGCGTCTTCTGGGCCAAATTCGGCCTTGCCGTGTCGCACGAGCAACAAACGCATCAACCCTCTCTCCCCAAACATTGATCTCACTCATGTACTGTACACAAAGCCCAACAGAACAGCCATTAGCATCATCACATATACTTTTAAACGCTTACAAAATCAGATATTGACCCTATGCTGAGTATGATATTATTTTCATACGCACATAATACAGACGGATTACAATTTGTGACTTTCATACAATGGAACGACAGCTATAAAGTCGGACACAAAATCGTGGATTTCGACCATATGACATTGGTTAATATTACCAATGAGCTCTTTATGCGTGTTGATCGTGGTTTTTCCGACGAAGAAATTGCCCAAACGATCACTTTGCTGATCGACTATGTAGAGCGTCATTTTGAACGCGAAGAAGACCTTTTCAAAAATTCCGAATATCCAGACATCGATAAACATTTGGCGATGCACGACGACATCAAAAAAACCGTCAGAGACATTGCCACCATCTACAAAACAAAACCTGACGCCATCAACATCAATGAGGTGTTGGAATTTCTCAAAAAGTGGCTTCTGAACCACATCATGAAAGCCGATCAGGGCTATATCGAGTACCTGAAATAAAGTCGACATTTCTTTAGACTGAACATAAAAGCGGGCCCCTGCGTAGGAGCCCGTTCTTTAATTTTGTCAGGTGCCAAAACCCAATCAATGATCAAATCAATGTGTGGCAGGTTCCGCACCCATCGCTGCCAGCATGGCTTCGGCGGTTTTAATTTCCGCTTCGGCGTTGCTTTTTTCGACTTCGCTGGAAGCCTTTCCCAAGGCCGTTTTGCCCGCATCAAGGCGCGTTTGCGCTTCGTCTTGGTTTAGATCACCAACCGCTGTGGCTTCTTCGGCCAACAGCGTGCAACGTTCAGGCGTCACTTCGACAAAACCACCTGAGACAAAGATGCTTTCCGACACCTTGCCGTCTTCGTGGATATCGACGACGCCGGGACGTACGGTGCCGATCAACGGCGTGTGACCGGGCAGCACACCGATGTCGCCTTCGGAGCACGGTACAACGACCATGCCCACGGATAGCGACTTCACAAGCCGCTCAGGCGATACCAGTTCGAATTCGACCCTATCGATCATGTGCTTTTACTCCAAACCCAAAGGTTCAAACACGGTTGGAATTAGGCTGCTTCAGCTGCCATTTCTTTGGCCTTTTCGATGGCTTCATCGATGGTGCCAACCATGTAGAACGCAGCTTCCGGCAGATGATCGTAATCACCGTTCACGATGCCTTTGAAGCCTTTGATGGTGTCTTCCAAAGCCACCAGCTTACCTGGCGAGCCGGTGAAGATTTCGGCCACGTGGAACGGCTGGGACAAGAAGCGTTGGATTTTACGGGCGCGCGCCACGGTCATCTTATCTTCTTCGGACAGCTCATCCATGCCCAAGATAGCGATGATGTCTTGCAGGCCTTTGTAGGTCTGCAGGATCTGCTGAACCTGGGTCGCAACGCCATAGTGCTCTTCACCGACAATGCGCGGGTCGAGAACGCGAGACGTCGAGTCCAGAGGATCCACAGCCGGGTAGATGCCGAGCTCGGCGATCTGACGGCTCAAAACCGTGGTGGCGTCCAAGTGAGCGAACGATGTCGCTGGTGCCGGATCGGTCAAATCATCGGCTGGCACGTAGATAGCCTGCACCGAGGTGACGGAACCTTTTTTGGTCGATGTAATGCGTTCTTGCAGCGCGCCCATATCAGTCGCCAGCGTCGGCTGGTAACCCACGGCGGACGGGATGCGGCCCAACAGCGCGGACACTTCGGAGCCGGCCTGGGTGAAGCGGAAGATGTTATCCACGAAGAACAACACGTCCTGACCTTCTTGATCGCGGAAGTACTCAGCCAGCGTCAAGCCGGTCAGAGCAACGCGAGCACGGGCTCCGGGAGGCTCGTTCATCTGACCGTAAACCAGGGCGGCTTTGGAGCCGTCGCCTTCGAGGTCGATAACGCCCGATTCGATCATTTCGTGGTACAGATCGTTACCCTCACGAGTACGTTCGCCAACACCGGCGAACACGGAGTAACCGCCGTGGCCTTTCGCGATGTTGTTGATCAGTTCCATGATGAGAACCGTCTTGCCCACACCCGCGCCGCCGAACAGGCCAATCTTACCGCCCTTGGCGTACGGTGCGATCAAATCGACAACTTTAATGCCGGTTTGCAGAATTTCAGATTCCGTCGATTGCTCGGAGAAAGCCGGTGCCACGTTGTGGATCGGTGCTTTGGCCTTCGTCACAACCGGACCGCGTTCATCGATCGGCTCGCCGATCACGTTCATGATGCGACCGAGCGTTTCCGGGCCGACCGGAACCGAGATTGGCTCGCCGGTATCCGTGACGTCCTGGCCACGTTGCAAGCCATCAGTGGAGTCCATGGCGATTGTACGCACCATGTTCTCGCCCAAGTGCTGAGCAACTTCAAGAACCAGGCGTTTGCCGTCGTGTTGCAGTTCCAAGGCATTCAGAATGTTAGGCAGTTCGCCTGACTTGAAACGCACGTCGATAACGGCGCCCGTGATCTGAGTGATTTGTCCGATATTGTCTTTCGCCATCGCTGGAGCTCCTTAAGGGTATTCAGCGTTTCTCTACAGCGCTTCAGCGCCGGAGATAATTTCAATCAATTCACTGGTGATCGCCGCCTGACGCGAACGGTTGTACGTCAGCGTCAACTTGTCGATCATATCGCCAGCGTTGCGGGTAGCATTGTCCATGGCCGTCATGCGCGAGCCGTGTTCCGAAGCCGAGCTTTCGAGCATCGCCTGGAAGACCTGCACACCGAGGTTTTTCGGCAACAGCACTTCAAGGATTTCGCTTTCTTCAGGCTCGAATTCGTATGCGGCCTTCAACTCGCCACTGCCAGCCTCTTCACCGCTGTCGGCTTCATCCGAAGCAAACGGGATCAGTTGCTGGGTTGTGACGATCTGCGTCATCGCCGACTGGAACTTGTTGAAAACGATCGAGCAGACATCGAATTCGCCTGCCTCGAACATTTCCGTAATCCGGTCGGAGATCGCCGTGGCTTCATGGTATTGGATGCCCTTCTTGCCGCCGACGCCGATGACGCTATCGATGATATCGCCCCGGAACTCGGATTTCAGAAGGTCAGCGCCTTTACGACCAACACACAGCAGCTTAACCGTCTTGCCTTCGCCTTTCAGCTCATGGACGAGACGACGGCTTTCACGCACGATCGTTCCATTGAAACCGCCGCACAAACCGCGGTCGGAAGTGAACACCACCACAAGGTGGGTTTTATCGTCACCGGTACCGGCAAGCAACTGCGGCCCGCCCTCCATACCGGCGAAAGAGCCGGCAAGAGAACGCAGCACCGTGTCCATACGCTCAGAGTATGCGCGGGCGGACTCGGCGGCTTCCTGGGCGCGGCGCAATTTTGCAGCCGCGACCATTTTCATGGCCGAAGTGATCTTGCGCGTCGATTTGACGCTGTCGATCCGGTTCTTTAGGTCCTTGAGGTTAGGCATGAGACGTTGTCCCGCTCCGCTCCTTGAGGTCTAACACTTAGGCGAAAGACTTGGTGAAATCTTCGATGAACTTCGCCAGCTTGCCTTCGGTTTCGTCGGACAGGGCCTTTTCGTCACGAATAGTGGCCAAGATATCCGCACCCTTGGAGCGCAGCTCGCCGAGCAACGCATGCTCGTAACGGGTCACGTCCTTGGTATCAACCTTGTCAAGATAGCCCTTCACGCCCGAATAAATCACAGCGACCTGCTCTTCAACGGTGAGCGGGCTGTACTGGGGCTGCTTAAGCAGCTCGGTCAGACGCGCGCCACGGGCCAGCAAACGCTGGGTCGCCGGATCGAGATCCGAAGCGAACTGCGCGAACGCCGCCATTTCACGGTACTGAGCCAATTCCAGTTTGATCGAACCAGCAACCTGCTTCATCGCCTTGATCTGGGCTGCAGAACCCACACGAGACACCGACAGACCGACGTTCACAGCCGGGCGAATGCCTTTGTAGAAGAGTTCCGATTCCAAGAAGATCTGACCATCGGTGATGGAAATCACGTTCGTCGGAATGTATGCCGACACGTCACCCGCTTGGGTTTCGATCACCGGCAATGCGGTCAACGAACCGTTACCGGCGGCGTCGCCCAACTTACAAGCGCGTTCCAGCAGACGGGAGTGAAGATAGAACACGTCACCCGGATATGCTTCACGTCCAGGCGGACGACGCAGCAACAGGGACATCTGACGATAGGCGACAGCTTGCTTGGTCAAATCATCATAAAAGATTACCGCGTGCTGGCTGTTGTCACGGAAGAACTCGCCAATCGTGGCGCCGGTGTACGGGGCCAAGAACTGCATCGGCGCCGGATCCGATGCTGTCGCCGCGACGACCACCGAATATTCCAAAGCGCCGTTGTCTTCGAGCGTTTTGACCAATTGCGCAACCGTGGAGCGCTTCTGACCGACGGCGACGTAGATGCAAAACAGCTTTTCGCTGTCGTTGGTTGCCGCTGCGTTGATGCTCTTTTGGTTCAAAATGGTGTCGATGATCACGGCGGTTTTGCCGGTCTGGCGATCACCAATGATCAATTCGCGTTGACCGCGACCGATGGGGATCAAGCTATCGATCGCCTTCAAGCCGGTCTGCATCGGTTCGTGAACCGATTTACGCGGGATAATGCCCGGCGCTTTGACTTCCACACGACCGCGGGTGGCGTCCGTGATGGGGCCCTTACCGTCGATGGGGTTGCCGAGACCGTCGACAACGCGGCCCAACAGGCCTTTGCCGACCGGCACGTCAACGATGGTGCCGGTACGCTTGACGGTATCGCCTTCTTTGATACCCCGGTCATCACCGAAGATAACAACACCGACGTTGTCTTCTTCGAGGTTCAGAGCCATGCCCTTAATGGCGCCCGGGAACTCGACCATTTCACCGGCCTGGACGTTATCAAGGCCATGAACGCGCGCAATGCCGTCACCGACGGAGAGCACTTGACCAACCTCGGCGACTTCCGCCTCGGTACCAAAATTAGCGATCTGATCTTTCAGAATTGCGGAAATTTCCGCGGCACGGATATCCATTATCCAATCCCCTTCATGGAGAGGTGTAACTGCTGCAACTGAGTTTTAAGCGATGTGTCGATCATGCGTGAACCGACTTTAACGATCATCCCGCCAAGCAGGCTCTCGTCAACATCGGCTTCAATGGAGATTTTACTCCCCACAGCCTTTTTCAACACATCGGAAACGGCCTGAAGCTGAGCATCGGAAAGCTTCTTGGCCGAAGTGACCTGCGCCGTGGCTTCGCCCCGGCGACGCGATAATTCGTTGAGATACGCCGCGATCATGCTCTGCAGTGCGGGCAAGCGACGGTTCTGGGCGATGGTGCCAACAAAGTTGCTGGTCAATTCTTCCATCGAGGCTTTGGCGCAAATCGCCGTCATAGCCTTAACCTGCTCTGCGCGTGTCAGCACCGGTGATGAAATCACGCGGCGCAAATCGGCACTGTCCATAATCATGGACCTCAAAGATTTGAGGTCTTCGGCGACCTTATCCAGGCTCGACGCAGCGTCAGCCAGCTCTAAAAGAGCAGCGGCGTAACGGCCTGCGAGGCCCGTGGTACCTGTGGTCTCGGATGACACCTGGGAGAATCCCTGACCTGAGTGTTTAGCCCGGGGGCTTAGAGCCCCTCTAAATCGTCCGCTCAGCACGCGCAAATGAATTGCTGCCCATGCGTGGCGCGGCAGTTATCTAACACAGGGGTATGGGGGTTGCAAGGTGACTCTTCGGATATTTATTTTCCCAGAATTCCGGGGGTTTGGCGTCATTCAAACACAAGCGAGCATATGCCTTTTTCCATATATTAGAAAATGCGCATAAAAAACGTTTCGTAATGTTTCAAGACTGGCCGAAATCCGCCCCTAGTGCGGCTTTAAAAATTACCCAAACGACGCCCAAGGCGAACATTCCATTTTGCGTATATTTCTAAATTCTTATATTTTGGCGCTCATAAAAAACTTTGTGGATCGACGTCGATCTGGATTCGCACCCCTTTTTCGCGTCGTTTTGAACTCGCCAGACGCTCTAGCCATTCACGCACCACCGGTTGGGGGGCGATGCCGGGTTTGAGCTTCATCAGCAGGCGCCGCCGGTGGCGGCCACGCAATAAAGCCAGTGGCGCGGGCGCGGGTCCCAGCACTTCGATACCATCGTAATGGGGGGCGCAGCGGCTGAGGTTGATCGCTTGGGCGTCAACCGCGTGCTCATGCGCGCCTGACACGATCAAAGCCACCAAGCGGCCAAACGGCGGCATATGCAGATCTTCACGCGCTTTGACCTCTTCGGCGATGAAGCGTTCGCGCACGCCGGATTTCATCGCCTGCATCACCGCATGTTCGGGCTGGTAGGTTTGTACCAACACCCGACCGGGCCGCTCGCCGCGTCCAGCGCGCCCGGCGACTTGATACAAAAGCTGATAGGTGCGCTCGGCGGCGCGCAGGTCACCGCCCGCCAAACCAAGATCACCATCGACGACGCCGACCAACGTCAGCATCGGGAAGTGATAGCCCTTGGCGACGATTTGCGTGCCAATGATCAGATCGACCTCATGGCGCTCGATACGCTCGATCAAATCGGCCGCCGCGCGCGGGCCTGTTAAAGTATCTGAGCTGGCCAGAACCACGCGGGCGTCGGGGAACGCGATCTTGGCTTCTTCGGCGACCCGTTCGACGCCGGGGCCACAGGCATGAAAGCTGTGCTCATCCTCGCAACTGGGGCAGCGTTCGGGCATCGGGATGGTGTGGCCGCAGTGGTGGCATTGCAGCCGCCCCTTCACCCGGTGCTCCACCAGCCACGCCGAACAATTGGGGCATGCGAGCCTAAATCCGCATGTGCGGCACAGCGTCAGCGGCGCGTAGCCGCGGCGGTTCAAAAACAGCATCGCTTGCTCGCCCGCGGCAAAAGTCTGCTCCAAGGCCTCGACCAAAGACGGCGACAGCCACCGGGTGGCGGGCAGTTTTTCGCGGCGCATGTCGATCAAATCCAAGTCCGGCAGCACCGCGCCGCCATGACGTTCAGGCAGATGCAACAGCGTATACTTACCGCTTTCGGCATTGACCGCCGTTTCCAACGACGGTGTGGCCGACGCCAAGCAAATGGGGATTTGGCCAAGGTGCGCGCGCACAACAGCCATGTCGCGGGCGTTATAAATGACGCCCTCTTCTTGCTTAAAGGCCGGATCGTGTTCTTCATCGACGACGATCAAGCCGAGATTTTGATACGGCAAAAACAACGCCGAACGGGCGCCGACCACCACGCCCACCTTGCCGTTCGCCACCGCGCGCCAGGTTTCGCGACGATCGCGTGCGCCCATATCGGAATGCCACTCAGCTGGGCGCGCGCCGAAGCGCCGCTCGAACCGCGCCAGCCATTGTGAACTGAGCGCAATTTCCGGCAACAACACCAAAACCTGTTGGCCGTGTTTGAGGGCCTCGGCCACCGCTTCGAAATAGACTTCGGTCTTGCCCGATCCCGGCACCCCATCCAGAAGCACCGCAGCAAAGCCGCCCGCCTTGGTTTTCGCCACCAGATCGCTGGCCGCCGTGTGCTGGGCGTCGGACAGCTGCGGGCCTTCTAGGTCCACATCGGGCTGCGGCCAAGATTTTTCGCGCACCCGCGACGTCTCAACAAGCGCACCCGCTTTGGCCAAACCGGCGACCACGGCGGGCGAGCATCCCGCCTCCATCGCCGCTTCGGACGCGCTCAACGGGGGGCCGTCTTTCAGCGCCATCAGCACCCGTTCGCGGGTGGCGGTCAGTTTAATGTCGGGCATCGGATCGGCGATGCGATAAGCCTTGGCGCCTTTGGGTGGCTCCAGCGCATCCGTCACGCTCATGGCCATTTTCAGCACCGCGCCGGGACTCGACAGCGTATAGCCCGCCACCCAATCAATAAAACGCCGGGTGACGTCCGCCATCGCCACAGCGGGCAACTTTTCGATCACCGCCTTGAGTTTCGCGTCGGCAAAGCCGCCCTCACCGGGTCCCCACACCACTCCCGCCATTTTGCGCGGGCCCAACGGCACGCGCACGAAATCGCCCGCGGCGAGCGTCACGCCATCGGGCACCAGATAGTCGTAAACCTGACCAAATGGCACCGGCAGCAAAACGCCGCAGCGTGCGCCCGGGGCAAAGACGGGGGGAAAGGTTTGGGGGGGCGAATCGGACTTTGACATGTCCCCACTTTAAGGAAGGAAAGCATTAACGAAAATGGTTCATGATGAGCCAACACGATTCGGTCCGATTTTCGGAACTGTGAGGGGCGCCCCATGACCACGAACATTCTAACCACCGACACCCTGTTGAACGACGACGACATCAGCCAGTATCTGCTTGATAATCCAGATTTCTTCTCGCGCAATCCTGAAGTCCTGGTGCAGATGCAAGGCCCCATCGCCGCAGATCGCGGCGACGGCGTGGTCGATTTTCAGTCCGCGATGGTTGATCGCCTACGCGATGAAATCCAAAACCTCACCGCCTGCACCCAGGATGTGATCGAAACCAGCCGCACCAACATGACCTATCTGACCCGCACCCACGCTGCGGTTTTGGCCTTGCTATCGGCCCAAGATGGCGACCACATGGCGCGCATCATCACCGACGATTTACCGTTGCTGTTGGATGTCGATGCGGTGGCATTCGGCTTTGAACAAGACACCAAGGCCGAAGCGGCCTTGCGTCTGCCAGGCGTGCGGATGCTGCCGTTCAGTTATCTGGATGCCCAGATCGGCGAAGGCGGCGACGTTGCTTTGATCCGCGACATGCTCGATGACGGCACCATTTTTGGCGACGAGCACGTCGATATCCGCTCCGCCGCGCTGGCGCGTCTACGTCCCAGCGCCACCACCGCAGGCGGACTGATCGCGCTGGGATCGAACATGTCGGGCGCATTCCATGCCGGGCAGGGTACGGATTTGCTCAACTTTCTCGCCCGGGTGAGTGAAAAGCTGTTCCAAAAATGGCTGAGCAACACATAGACGCCCCCAACTTACCGGGCCCGCTGGAGCATATCTCTGGCGAGCCCGCGCTCAAACGCGCGTTGTCGGACTGGATCGATTGGCTGAAGCACGAAAAGCGCTCCAGTCCACATACCCTTGATAGTTACAGTCGCGATATCGCTGCATTTTTGGCATTTTTCACCGAACATCTGGGCTTTACGCCGGGCATTCGCGACTTGGCGCAGTTGCGTGCGGTGGATTTTCGCAGCTGGCTGGCGCGCTTAGGCCAAGACGGCAAAAGCCGCGCCACCATCGCGCGACGGTTTTCGACCTTGCGGACATTATATAAGTACCTCGAACGCCAAGGTGTGCTCACCAACACCGCCGTGCATGCGGTGCGCACGCCCAAGCTGCCCAAATCCCTGCCCAAAGCGCTAAGCGTCGAAGATGCGTTGGAAGTGGTGGAGCTGGCCGCAGACTTGGCCGATGAACCATGGGTCGGCAAACGCAATCGTGCGCTGATGATGATGCTGTACGGCTGCGGATTGCGCATCGCAGAAGCCCTGGATCTCGACATTAAGGACATCCCAGAAGGCGACGTCATCGTCGTCACCGGCAAAGGTAATAAACAGCGCGTGGTCCCGGTGCTGCCCCAAGTCGCAAAAGCCATCGCGACCTATGTAAAGATGTGCCCTTATCCGATGACGCCAAGCAGTCCTTTATTTCTGGGCGTGCGCGGCAAGCGTCTGCAAGCCGGTGTGGCCCAGGCGATGGTGCGTGAGGTGCGCGGCTATCTGGGTCTACCCGCAAGCGCAACGCCGCACGCGCTGCGCCACAGCTTCGCCACCCATCTCTTGGCTGGCGGCGGCGATTTACGCACCATTCAGGAACTTTTGGGTCATGCCTCGCTCAGCACCACCCAGCGCTACACAGATGTGGATGAGGCGCGCCTTCAGGCCGTTTATTCCCACACCCATCCGCGCGCAAAACGAAAAAACTAATCCCGTTTTGCGTGAAATCCCTTCGTTTACTCGGACGTTGCCCCCAACCTATGGAAATACCACACGAAATGTGTGCGCGCATTGTACTACCCACACTTTCTTTTTTTCTAATATTAAGGACCCCTTAAATGAAAACAGGGGGATAACAATAATGATCCGCACACTCTCGCTCATCGCCATGGCATTTGTGGCGCTGCTGTCATTCCAGGCGCCCGCGCAGGCCGAAGGCGAAATGAAGCCTTTCATCCTCGCCAGCAAAGCTGCTGGCTCGATTGACGCCGCTGTCGCCGCCACCACTGCAAAGCTGCAAGCGGCGGGCTTCGAAGTTGCAGGCACATACGCGCCGTATTCGGGCGCGACCGTCATCATCGTCACCAGCGACGCTCTTAAGGCCGCCGCTGCCAAGACTGAGTTCGGCGCTTACGGCGTGGTTCAACGCGTCGGCGTCACCGACGTGAACGGTGAAATTCAAGTCGCTTACACGAACCCAAGCTACATGGCCGCCGCGTACCGCATGGACGGCAACATGGCCGACGTGGCCGCGGCGTTGAGCGCCGCGCTCGGCAACCAAGGGGAATTTGGTTCTGACAAAGGACTGACCGACGCCGACCTGCGCGATTACCACTATGCATTCTTGATGGAATACTTTGACGACCCGTCCAAGTTGGCATCGTACAACGATTACGCCAGCGCCGTTTCCAGCGTCGAAGCCGCATTGGCCAAAAACACCACCGGCGTAACCAAGATCGCGCGCGTCGATGTGCCCGGCAAGGAAGAAACCTACTTCGCCGTCGGTCTGTCTGGCGATCTGAAAAACAACAACGAAAAATTCCGCACAGACGCGTTTGTCATGAGTGAGATTGACTTCAAAGACATCCGCTCAACGGCGCATCTGCCGTATGAGATTGTCGTATCCGGTGACCGTGTCTATGCGCTGTACGCACGTTTTCGCATCGCCATCAACTTCCCGGACCTTTCTATGATGGGTGACAACAGCTTCATGAACATCATGGCGTCGCCCGAAGCCATCCGTAAAGCCTTGACGTTGGCCAGTGGCGGCAAATTCAAAGAAAAATAATTTGCCTCCAGCCACATGAAATGATTAAGTTTTATGGGCCACAGACCTTCTCCGCCCGGCCCCAAGCCGGGCGGAATTCTTTACAGTCGCGCACAATCCATGGTTAAATGAAAACAACCATAAGGATAACAACCGGACGGTGCTCGACATGTCATTGATTGCGCAAAACATGCTACCTGAACCTATGCATTGTCTAGACGAAATCACACGCCGCGCCGCACGCGTTGCTCTTGCCGGGAACGACGCTGTTCGCGTCCCTTACATTTGCCAGCTTTCTGGTTCGTCCGAAGAAATCCTGCTCATCAGCCGTTACGCCGCCGAACGCATGATTGTCGCCACCCGCGGCGCCATTGATGTCGACGAAGCTCGCGTGTTGGCCATGGTTCACATCGCCAAGCTGTGTGAAAACGACATTGGCGAACTGCTGCACATGTCGGGCACCAAAGCCGCCACCATCCTACGCGAGTTGATGGCTCGGGGTTTGGCCTTTGCGCACAACATCAACGGTGTGACCTGCTACATCCAAACTGACGGCGAAGTCCGCACCCAATTCACGGATTTGGCGCTAGGCGCGTTGAGCGCCTAAACATACAACGGTCGCGTTGAGTGCCTAAACGTACAAAAGCCGCGTTGAGCGCCTGAACAATCACACCCTACCAAGCCGTTACCGGCGCACCCACACCCACGCGCCCGCAAGCTCAGCAGCACTAAAATGTTCGGCCTCGCCGTAAGCAAGCCGGTTGAGCGTGTTTGCCGCCACGTGACTCCACTTCGCGCCGCCGACAATGGCAATGCGCTCCAGATCGTTCCAATGCTTGACGCACATGACAAACTCTTCCCACGCCGCCGTCGGATCGACGCGATCACATTCGGACACATCCAACAACAGCCGCACGGTTTTGTGTTCTTCGATCAGCGCTTCGATGCGCCCTGCCAACAGCTTGCACTCGTCACCGCCTAACCGACCGCCAACACGCGCACCGATGACGTTGCCACTGCTTTCGGGTAGAATCTCAAACATGACGCCTACCACCTCCTTTACCCAACGCAATTGGGCCCCGAAGTACAATACAAGGTATTATACCACGCAGGCCCAATACGGTGTGTGACAAGACGCGTTTTTAAACGTGGATGGCGCGCCCTAAACACGCCAAGGCGGCTTCTTTCACGGCTTCAGACGTGCCCGGATGCGCATGGCTGGTGCGTGCGATATCTTCGGATGATCCGCCAAATTCCATTGCGACGACCACTTCTTGTATCAGCTCGCCGGCACCGGGGCCGATGATGTGCGCGCCGAGAACACGATCTGTCTTGGCGTCGGCCAAAATCTTCACGAAGCCTTCGGTGTCGCCCACCGCGCGAGCGCGAGAATTGGCCATGAAGGGGAATTTGCCAACGGTGTATTCAACGCCTTCGGCCTTCAGCGCCTCTTCGGTTTTGCCCAAAGCGGCAATTTCCGGATGGGTGTAGACCACGCCCGGGATCGCGCCGTAATTCACATGGCCCGCTTGACCGGCGAGAATTTCGACACATGCGATGCCTTCTTCTTCGGCCTTGTGCGCCAACATCGCGCCGCCAATCACATCGCCGATGGCGTAAATGCCCTCGACATTGGTTTTGAAGTGACCGTCGGTTTTGATGAAGCCGCGCTCATCCATATCGACGCCGACCGCGTCCAGGCCCAGCTTGTCGCTGAACGGACGTCGCCCGATGGCGACCAGAACCACATCGGCTTTCAGCGTTTCAACTTCACCGCCCGCTGCGGGTTCAAGGTTTAGCGTTACGCCGGATTTGGCGGTTTTCGCGCCGGTGACTTTTGTGCCAGTTTTGAATTTCAGGCCTTGTTTCTTGAGCGTACGGGTGGCCTGCTTGACCACCTCGCCATCCATGCCAGGCAAGATCGCAGGTAAGAATTCGACCACCGTAACGTCGGCGCCAAGACGCCGCCACACAGAGCCCAATTCCAAACCGATCACGCCGCCGCCGATGACGACCATGGACTTGGGAACCTTGGGCAAATCCAATGCACCGGTCGAGGTGACGACTTGCTTTTCATCAACTTCGACGCCCGGCAACGGTGCCGGTTCCGATCCCGTGGCGATGATGATGTGCTTAGCGGTATAGGTATCTTTACCGACATTGACTTGACCGGGTGCGGTGATCACGCCTTCGCCAACAATGTGAGTGACTTTGTTTTTCTTGAACAAGAACGCGATGCCCTTGGTCAAGTCGCCGACCACATTATCCTTGCGACCCAACATCGCCGCCAAGTCCAATTTAGGCGCGCCGACGTTGACGCCATGCGCGGCCATACCGTGACCGGCTTCTTCAAACAAATGCGACGATTGCAGCAAGGCTTTGGATGGAATGCAACCCACGTTCAAGCACGTGCCGCCCAAGGTTTCGCGCTTGTCGATGCACGCGGTGTTCAAGCCCAACTGGGCGGCGCGGATGGCGGCGACGTAGCCGCCCGGACCACCACCGATGATGACGACGTCAAATGCGTTTTCAGCCATTTAAATAGTCTCCGGCTTTCTCTTTAAGCATCCAGCATGATGCGGTCGGGGTCTTCGATGCACTCTTTGACGCGTACCAAGAAGGTCACGGCTTCGCGACCATCGACAATGCGGTGATCGTAAGACAGCGCCAAATACATCATCGGGCGTGCTTCGATGGAGCCATCCGGCATGACCATCGGGCGCATCTGAATTTTGTGCATACCCAAAATACCCGACTGCGGCGTGTTCAGAATTGGCGTTGATAACAACGAGCCGAAGATGCCGCCATTGGTGATGGTGAAGGTACCCCCGGACATTTCATCCATGGTCAAGCGACCTTCGCGCGCACGACGTCCGAAGTCGTTGATGGACTGTTCGATTTCGGCAAAACCGAGCGTATCGCAATCACGCACCACCGGAACCACCAAACCGTTTTCGGTGCCCACGGCAATGCCGATGTCGTAGTGGTTTTTGTAGATGATATCGCCAGCGTTGATCTCAGCGTTCACGGCGGGCAATTCACGCAACGCGGTGACTGCCGCTTTGGTGAAGAACGACATAAAGCCGAGCTTCACGCCATGCTTTTTCTCAAAGCCATCCTTAAAGCGTTTGCGCAGATCCATGACGTTGGTCATGTCCACCTCGTTAAAGGTGGTGAGCATGGCGGCAGTGTTTTGCGCTTCTTTGAGACGCTCCGAGATGCGCTTGCGCAGACGGGTCATCGGCACGCGCTCTTCACGCGGGCCGATGGGGCGCGGCGGATATTGCGCGGGCGCTGGAGCAGATGTCGGGGCCGGCGTTGCCGCAGCTGCCGGAGCAGGAGCCGGCACCGGTGCAACAGGAGCAGCCTGGCGCGTTTCCAAATAAGCCAGCACGTCGCCCTTGACGATGCGGCCATCCTTGCCGGTGCCGTTGATCACGCTCGGGTCGATATTGTTTTCATCAATGAGCTTTTTCACCGCAGGCGAAAGCGGCGCGTCGTCCTCAGCGGTGACGGCTGGCGCAGGAGCAGCCGCAACGGGTGCAACCGTTGGCGCAGGAGCAGATGGGGCCGCGCCCGTAGCCGTTTCATCGATGGCGCCCAGGACGGCGCCAACGCCGACGTCGGTCCCCGCATCGAACGCAATGCTCGCCAACACGCCCGCAGCCGGTGCGGGCACCTCAATCGTGACCTTATCGGTTTCCAATTCGACGATTGGCTCATCTAGATGCACCGTCTCGCCTGGTTGTTTAAACCACTTGGAGACCGTTGCCTCAGTGACCGATTCCCCCAGAACTGGCACGTTGATTTCGGTAGCCATTATGACCTCTCGCTTTCGTTTGGCCCGCCAGAGATGTTCCCTAGGGGGCCTTATCCATTCAGTTCATTAATATTGCGGTCGCTGATGCGGCTGCACTAATTTGCTCAAATCGCCGGACAAAGCCTGATCGACGATCCATTTCTGTTCTGCAACGTGACGCTTGTGCATACCTGTTGCCGGACTCGCCGCACCGCGCCGACCGACATAATTCACAACCTGATGATCGTTGTTGAGGTCGCGCACGATGGTTTCGATGCGCTGAGAGACAAAGAACCAAGCGCCCATGTTTGCGGGCTCTTCTTGGCACCACACCACTTCGGCATGCAGATAACGTCCCAACTGTTGCATCAAGCCTTTCCACGGGAACGGATACAACTGTTCCAAACGCACGATCGCGACGTCGTTGATCTCGCGCGCACGACGCTCTTCCAACAAGTCGTAATAGACCTTGCCCGAACACACGATGACGCGCTTGACCTTTTTGTCCAAAACCAAGCGGTCGTGTTCCGGCAACACCCGGCGAAAACGCGTGCCCGGTCCCATCTCGCCCAAATTGGAAACCACCAGTTTGTGGCGGAGCAGCGATTTCGGCGACATCACAATCAACGGCTTGCGCAGGTTACGTCGCAACTGGCGGCGCAACACATGGAAAAATTGTGCCGGTGTGGTGACGTTGACGATCTGCCAGTTATCTTCAGCGCTTGATTGCAAATAGCGCTCCAACCGTGCCGATGAATGCTCCGGACCTTGGCCTTCGAAGCCGTGGGGTAACAGCATCACCAGACCCGACATGCGCAGCCACTTGGTTTCGCCAGATGACACAAACTGATCGATGATCACCTGCGCGCCATTGGCGAAATCACCGAACTGTGCTTCCCAGATGGTCAAGCAATGCGGGTCGGAAAGCGAGTGGCCGTATTCAAAACCCAACACCCCGGCTTCAGACAACGGGCTGTCGATGACTTCGTAATGGGCCTGATCGCCGGGACGGATGTTGTTGAGCGGGATGAAGCGTTCTTCGTTTTCCTGATCGACCAGCACCGAGTGCCGATGCGAGAACGTACCGCGACCGGAATCTTGACCCGACAACCGCACACCGTGGCCTTGGATCAAAAGCGTGCCGTAAGCCAGCGCCTCCGCCAAAGCCCAATCGACGCCTTCTTGCGTTTCGATCATTTTGCGCTTGGCTTTCATCTGACGCAAGATTTTGGTGTTGGTATGGAACAAGGCGGGCGGTTCCGACAGGGCGTGACCGACTTCGCGCAACAAATCCATCTCAACCGAGGTGTCGTCCTCGCGCAGTTCTTCCGCGCCTTCCAAGACAAACAAACCCGCCCACTTGCCTTCCAACCAGTCGGCCTTGTTGGGTTTGTAGCCGTCGGCAGCCGCGCGTTCCTTGTCCAGGTGCGCCGAAAAATTCGCGACCATTTTATCGCTGGCGGCCTCACTCAACACGCCTTCTTCAATCAGCTTGCGCGCATAAATCTCACGCGTGGTCGGATGCTGGGCGATGGTCTTGTACATGATCGGGTTGGTGAACATCGGTTCATCACCCTCGTTATGGCCATGGCGGCGATAACAAAACATGTCGATGATCACATCTTTTTTGAATTCCTGGCGGAACTCCATGGCGATGCGCGCAACGTGCACCACAGCTTCGGGATCGTCGCCGTTGATGTGGAAAATCGGCGCCTGGATCATCTTCGCCACGTCGGACGGATACGGCGAAGAACGCGAATAAGATGGGTGCGTGGTGAAGCCAATTTGGTTGTTGATAATGATGTGGATGGTGCCGCCGGTCTGATAGCCGCGCAACTGCGACATATCCAACGTTTCTGGCACCAAGCCTTGGCCTGCAAACGCCGCGTCGCCGTGTAGCAACAAGCCCATCACCTGTTCGCGTTTATCGTCGCCCATCTGGCGCTGTTTGGCGCGAACTTTACCCAACACCACCGGATTGACGCATTCCAAATGCGACGGGTTAGCGGTCAACGATAGATGGATCGATTGGCCGTCGAACACCCGATCCGCCGAAGCACCCAAGTGGTACTTCACATCGCCCGAAACTTCGAGTTCTTCCGGCATCGCCGACAGGCCGAGAAATTCAGCGAAGATCGCCATGTAAGGCTTGCGCATCACCGACGCCAAAATATTCAAACGGCCGCGATGCGCCATGCCGAGGACAATCGACTTCACGCCCATCTGGCCGCCGCGCTTGATAATCTGTTCAATGGCGGGCACGACACTTTCGCCGCCATCAAGACCGAACCGCTTGGTGCCTTTGAATTTTACGTCGAGATATTTTTCGAAGCCTTCGGATTCAACCAAGCGCTCCAAAATGGCGCGTTTGCCTTTGATGGTGAAATCGGTTTGATTGCGGATGCCTTCGATGCGTCGCTGAATCCAGGCCTTTTCGTCAGGTTCCTGAATGTGCATGAACTCAACACCGATGGACCCGCAGTAGGTTTCCTTCAAAATTTGAAGAATCTCGCGCATGGTTGCCGTTTCCAGCCCCAGGACATTGTCGATAAAGATCGGGCGGTCCAGATCTGCGTCCGTAAAGCCGTAAGTGCGATAATCGAGTTCGGGATGCTGGACTCGTCCCTCGAGACCCAGCGGATCGAAATTGGCGATCAAATGACCACGCACCCGGTAGGTGCGGATCAACATCAATGCGCGAATGGTGTCTTTGGTCGCTGCGCGGATCACGTCCACGCTGGGGCGTACTGTACCTGCGGTTACGAAACCTGCGTTGGGAACTTCCACCGCCACGGCGTCGCGTTCCGTCTCGATTTCCATCAAACCGCCGCTGCCAAATTGCCCGATCACGCCAGAAGCTGACGAGGCCCAGGACGCGCCGCGCAAATCGACGAGAATTTCACGCTCCTCATCGTCCATGGTGGCAAAATAATCGGCCCACGACTGATCCACTTGGGATGCGTTTTCGGTAAAGCGGGCGTAAAGCTCCGCCACGTATTGCGCGTTCGCGCCAGTTAAAAACGTATCGGACGATCCTGCCATGATCCCTCTGCGAAATGTCGGGCGTTTCGCCCGCACATCCGCCCTCGTTGTGTGCCCCGGTTTCCCCAAACCCGGCCCGCACAAGCGGGCCGGATGTTTTTTAATGCCTTAGTCCCTGGGCTTTGTTAGCCCTTAAGGACCTCCAGCATGGTCTTGCCAAGCGTTGCCGGCGATGAAGCGACGGTGATGCCCGCGCTCTTCATCGCTTCGATCTTGTCGCCTGCGGTTCCTTTACCGCCGGAGATGATCGCCCCTGCGTGACCCATGCGACGTCCCGGCGGTGCGGTGACGCCGGCGATGAAGCCGACCACAGGTTTTTTGACGCTCGATGCTTTCAAGAACTCAGCGGCTTCTTCTTCCGCCGTGCCGCCAATTTCACCGATCATGATGATGGACTCGGTCTCATCGTCACCTAAGAACATGTCCAGGCAATCGATGAAATTGGTGCCGTTGACCGGATCGCCGCCGATGCCGATACAGGTCGATTGACCCAGTCCAGCTTCGGTGGTTTGCGCCACGGCTTCATAGGTCAACGTGCCTGAACGAGACACGATACCGACTTTACCGCGGGTGTGAATGTGCCCCGGCATGATGCCGATCTTGCATTCACCCGGCGTGATCACGCCCGGACAGTTGGGACCGACCAAACGGGTTTTGGAACCAACCAAAGCGCGCTTGACTTTAACCATGTCGAGCACGGGAATGCCTTCGGTGATACACACCGCCAGCTCGATCTCGGCATCGATGGCTTCCAAGATTGCATCCGCCGCGAACGGCGGCGGCACATAAATCACCGTGGCGTTGGCGCCGGTTCTTTCGACCGCATCGGCAACCGTGTCGAACACCGGCAGGTCCAAGTGCGTGGAACCACCTTTGCCCGGCGTCACACCGCCGACCATTTGGGTGCCATAGGCAATAGCCTGTTCGGAATGGAAGGTGCCCTGCGCGCCGGTGAAGCCCTGACAGATGACCTTGGTGTTTTTACCTACGAGAACGGACATCTTACGCGGCCTCCTTCACAGCCTGGACGATCTTTTCGGCGGCGTCGCCCAGATCATCGGCGGAGACAATAGGCAGTCCCGACTCGGCCAATATTTTTTTACCCAATTCGACGTTGGTGCCTTCAAGGCGCACCACCAGCGGAACGTTGAGGCTGACTTCGCGCGCCGCCGCAACCACGCCTTCGGCGATGACGTCGCAGCGCATGATGCCGCCAAAGATGTTGACCAAAATGCCTTCGACGTTGGCGTCGGACAGGATCAACTTGAACGCCGTGGTGACGCGCTCTTTGGTCGCCCCGCCGCCAACATCCAAGAAGTTCGCCGGATCGCCGCCGAACAGTTTGATGATGTCCATGGTCGCCATCGCCAAGCCCGCGCCGTTGACCATGCAGCCGATGTTGCCGTCAAGCTTGATGTAGTTGAGATCGTGACGCGCGGCTTCCAATTCAGCCGGATCTTCTTCGTCTTCGTCGCGCAGTTCGGAAACGTCTTTTTGACGAAACAGCGCGTTGTCGTCGAAGTTCATCTTCGCATCCAACGCCATCACCGCGCCGTCGCCGGTGACCACCAGCGGATTGATTTCGATCATCGACGCATCCAGCGCGTTGAATGCTTTGTACATGCCGAGCATCAACTTCACCGCCGCACCGACCTGCTTGCCCTCGAGGCCCAGGCCAAACGCCAATTGACGGGCGTGGAACGGCAGCATGCCGGTGGCCGGATCGATGGTGACGTGGTTGATTTTTTCCGGAGTCTTTTCCGCAACCTCTTCGATGTCCATACCGCCTTCGGTCGACGCCATAACAGTGATGCAAGACGTCGCACGGTCGATCAAGAAGCTCAAATACAGCTCACGCTGAATGTCGCAGCCTTCTTCGATGTAAACGCGTTTAACTTCTTTGCCTGCGGGGCCGGTCTGGTGGGTGACCAGCTGCATGCCCAGCATATCGTTGGCGGTGTCGCGCACGTCTTCGATCGACTTAACCACTTTGACGCCGCCGCCTTTGCCGCGTCCACCCGCATGGATTTGCGCTTTGACGACCCACACAGGACCGCCCAGTTCTTTCGCCACAGCTTCAGCCTCAGGCGCGGTGTAAGCCACCTTGCCCTTGGGCACCGCAACGCCGTATTTGGCGAGCAGCTGCTTGGCTTGATACTCGTGAATGTTCATCTGTCTTTATCCTCTCAGAGCCTCATGTGTATGGGGGCCCTGCCTCAGTTTTTTTACTTCGCGGCTTCAGGCGTGGCGCCCGACGCTTTTGTGGGGGCTTTAGCAACCACCTTGCGCGCCGGTGACTTTTTCGCCGGTGCTTTTTTCACCGGCGCTTTTTTTACAGGAGTCTTTTTCGCTGGAGCTTTCTTCGCAGGTGCTTTTTTTGCAGGCGTGGCGGCTCCGGCTTCCAATTTCTTGATGGTGTCAACCAGGCCGAACACAGCCTTCACCGATTTGTTGAACAGCGCCTTTTCGGTGCGATCAAGTTTGATTTCAACGATGCGTTCCACACCCTTCGCGCCGATCACAACCGGTACGCCGACGTACATGTTTTTGACGCCGTACTCACCTTTCAGGTATGCGGCGCACGGCATCACGGACTTTTTGTCCTTAAGATACGCTTCGGCCATTTTGATGCCCGCAGCTGCAGGCGCATAGTAAGCGGAGCCGGTTTTCAGCAAGCCAACGATTTCCGCGCCGCCATCACGGGTGCGCTGAACGATTTCATCCATCTTCGCCTGAGTGGTCCATTTCATGTCGATCAGATCGGGCACCGGAATACCGGCGACGGTGGAGTAACGCGGCAGCGGCACCATGGTGTCGCCGTGACCGCCCAACACAAACGCGGTGACGTCTTCGACCGAAACGTTGAACTCTTGGGCCATGAACAGCTGCATGCGCGCGCTGTCCAAAACGCCGGCCATGCCGACAACCATGTGCGGCGGCAAGCCCGAAGCTTCACGCAGCGCCCACACCATCGCGTCGAGCGGGTTGGTGATGCACACCACAAACGCTTTAGGGGCGTATTTTTTGATGCCCTGACCGACTTGTTTCATAACGTTGACGTTGATGGACAGCAAATCGTCGCGGCTCATGCCCGGCTTACGCGCCACACCTGCGGTGACGATAACCACGTCTGCATTGCGGATGCCCGCGTAGCTCTTGGTGCCTTTCAGCTGAGCGTTGAAGCCTTCGATGGGCGACGACTGGCCGATGTCCAAAGACTTGCCCTGCGGCACGCCGTCCATGATGTCGAACATGACGATGTCGCCCAATTCCTTGAGCCCCGCCAAGTGCGCCAGCGTTCCGCCGATGTTGCCTGCGCCGATGAGTGCGATTTTGTTGCGTGCCATTGGAATACCCTTATCTCTGTCTTTTGACGCGTCCCGGTTTCGGATGGGCGTCTGGTTCATGTCGATTTAAGCCGTTTTAGGGCTCGTTTATGTCAGTTCCGGCTTCTTTTCAGCCAGGGCGCGCTATGTTGCGCTGCACAAAAATACGTTTGTTTCGTAGCGTGATTCCCATCCCGGAGCAAGGCAAAACAGCCCAAACGGGTAGGATTCTTTACGAACGTCTTTGAACGAGCATTGTATATCCCTCAGACACCTCGCTTTTCATGTTTCAATTCCATGTAAGACTCCGATTGCATTTCAACAAGCCGCGAAGCGGTGCGTTCGAATTCAAATGAGCCCTCACCTTCGACGTACAGGTCCATCGGACCGACATCGGACGAACAAATCAATTTCACGTGGCCTTCGTACATGGCGTCGATCAGCGTGATAAAGCGCCGCGCCACGTCCTTGTTCTCGGAACTCATTTGCGGAATACCGGGGATGATCAAGGTGTGAAAGCGCCGCGCCAGTTCCAAATAATCGGCAGGGCCTAAGGGGCGCCCGCAGATGTCGGAAAACTGCACCATAGCGACGCCTTGGGTGGCCTTGGGCACCGCGATATCGCGCCCTTGCACCGGAATGGTTGCGGCGTGGGCGCGCGCGCCGTGGGTCAGTTTGACGAACGCCTGTTCAAGCTTGGCGCGCGCCGCTTCGTCGTCGGGATACAGGTAAACATCCAACTGGCGCATGTGCTCAAGGCGGTAATCGGTTTTACCGTCAAGCTGTAGCACATCCATCTTTTCTTCGATCAGATCGATGAACGGCAAAAACGCTTCGCGCTGCAAGCCGTTTTTGTACAAGTCGCACGGCGGACGATTGGACGTCGTCACCACCACCACGCCTTTTTCAAACAACACGCCGAACAAGCGGCTCAAGATCATCGCGTCGGCAATATCGGTGACTTGAAATTCGTCGAAGCAAAACAGCGCCGCTTCCGCCGCGATTTGTTCGGCGACCGGCGGAATGGGGTCGGCTTCGCGACCTTTGAATTTTCGATATTCATTAAGCCGGATATGGACCTGCTGCATGAACGCGTGAAAATGCACCCGGCGTTTGCGTTTGATCGGCGCATCTTCGAAGAACATATCCATCAGCATGGACTTGCCGCGTCCCACGCCGCCATAAAAATAGATGCCTTGTGGTGGGTCTTCGCGGCGACGCTCTAGGCCGAAACGTTCCTTCCAGCCCACGGGGCCGGTGCGCGGCTCAAATTCTTGCAAGGCTTTGTGCAGACTTTGCAACTTTTCCACCGCCAGCGCTTGGGCGGGATCGTGCTTCAATTCGCCCGCGTAAATGCGCTCGCGGTATTGGACGAGCGGACCTATCGGCGGTGCTCCATCAGGAACGGACATGGCAGGCCTTCAGCCTTTTATTTTGCAACTGCACAAACGTAAACGTATGAACTGATACCGGCTATGTAAATAACTGTTTTTTCTGTACTTTATTTTATCGTTCCACAGATTGATTGGGCTCCGCGCTTATATCCACAAAAGTTGCCGAGCCGAGGCTTGCGGCGCTTCGCCGTCCGGGGCAAACTGTGGACAAGCCTTATACATCAAGCCTTCAACAGAAAGACCAGCACATGATCGGCGAAAGCCTGCTTGAGTTTGAGCCCGTGATCCGCCTTTCCGCATTTGCTGGAATCTTCGCCGTGATGGCGCTGTGGGAATTGGCGGCCCCGCGCCGCCCGCTTTACGTTTCCAAAAAACTGCGGTGGTTTTCCAACCTCGGCATCGTCGTGCTCAACACCGCGGTGGCGCGTGTGGTCTTTCCGATGGCCCCGGTGGCGTTTGCGTATTTTGCCGCGGAACGTGGCTGGGGGGTCTTCAATATTCTTGAGTGGAACGTCTGGCTTGAGCTGGTGATCGTCGTGGTGTTGATGGATTTTTTCATCTGGCTGCAGCACGTCATGGTTCACGCCATACCGCTATTTTGGCGTTTGCACCGCATGCATCACGCCGATGTCGATTACGATGTCACCACTGGGGCGCGCTTTCACCCTATCGAAATTCTGTTATCGTTCGCTATTAAGTTCGCGGTGATCGCGCTGCTCGGCGCCAGCCCGATCGCGGTGTTGGTATTTGAGGTTTTGCTCAACGCCACTGCCATGTTCAACCACGCCAACGTGCGTTTGCCTTTGAGATTGGATGCGGTGTTGCGCTTGTTCGTGGTGACGCCAGACATGCACCGGGTGCATCATTCGGTCGTACCGCAAGAATGCAATTCAAACTTCGGTTTTAACCTGCCGTGGTGGGACCGCCTGTTTGGCACCTACACCGCGCAGCCCGAAGCCGGCCACGAAGCCATGACCATCGGGCTGGATATGTTTCGTGAAGAACGCGAAGAACGCCTCGACCAAATGCTGGTCCAACCGTTCAAGAGCGCTCGCGGCGAATACGCCATCAACCGCCGCGATTGGGATTAACAATGCCCGAAACACCTCTCAAAGCAGGGCGCCAGACTGAAGACTTCACATTCGAAGTTCAACACATCGGCCTCGACATGGACTTCCATCATTCCAAGGGCCGCGATTTAAAGCTGGACGCTCAGGTCATCGAAGCGTTCGAGACGGAACGCGAAAACGCTGAAATTTTCATCCAGAACGCATCGGGCACAGCCTTTTCCACCGAAGAATTACTCAGCTGGTTTTTGCTGCAAACCGGAACCTCGCTGGCCGATCAGTTGCCCAAGGCCGCTTTGGACTCGGCGCTGGAAAAAGGCGAAGGCCACGTGTTTGTGACCTTTCCCATTCGGTTTGAGCCTGGCGTCTTTCACATGATCACGGTTGAAGGCGCACAGGATTTATCGGCGCTAAAAGTGATGTCGAAAGTCACCATCCTCAAGCGCGCCCCACAATCCGCTACGCCAGCTTCAGGTTGACGCCACCGCCCAGGGCGGGGATAGTCTGCCATCAACACACATTTTAGGATACCCGCCACATGTCCGAGCGCGAAGATCACCGCAGCCCCGAAGAAATCCTCAAAGCCCAGCGCACTCTGGTTTTCATCTTCGGCTTCGCTACGCTGATGCCGACATTGTGGATGCTATTGATGGCCTACGCTGGCATCACCGCAGGTCAGGGCGACACGACGCCCTTTGACGGATTTTCCACGGTCCTGCTCTATTGGGGTTACGCCGCACCTGTTGTGTGGCTTATGGCAAATGGTCTGGCGCTGAAACGCATCCAGGCCGGCAACGGCGACAGCGCCCGGTATTTCCCACTGATTCCAGCGTTCTGGGCGATCATCTGGTTTGCCAGTCAAGTCAGCGGGTGATCTGACTTTTACCCGGTTCTTGCTCTGAGAAGGGGCATTTTTAGTGTTCGAAGTGGGCGCAACGACGCCCCTCAATCGACCACAAAAAGCTTGGCGCCCACCGGCGTCGATGACCGGTGTGGTTCGGCGTTGTCACCAACCTGGTAACTCATTTCGGGCTTAAGTATAAACGTGCGCCCATCGTCCAGTTCAGTGTGCAACTCACCTTCCAAGCAGAACAGAATGTGGCCTTTGACGCACCAGTGGTCCGCTAAATATCCCGGCGTGTATTCCACCATCCGAACGCGGAGTGCGCCGAAATATTGGGTCTGCCAATAGGCAACTCCATTTTCGCCTTTGTGTTCAGTGCGTTCGATTGTTGACCAGTTCGTGGTCCCGAAAGGAATATCGTTCATGTTCATGTGGGGCTACTCCGGAAATGGAATAATGAGGATGCGTGGAACTGCTCTAACGAGAATGTTTAGCGAGCATTTGTAAAAGCGGCTTGGAATGTTTGCAGGCTTCCTCTTCTGCCATCCGGTATTGTTTCACCAATTCTTTGCCGAACGGCGTGAGCGTCGCTCCACCTTTTTCCTTGCCACCCATTTCGGTTTTGATAACGGGTTGGTCAAAGGCTTCTTGCAGCGTGTTGAGCAAATGCCACGCCCGGCGATACGCCATACCCAGTGCGCGCGCCGCCGATGAAATGGAACCCTCACGCACGACGGTTTCCAAAAGCATAATCTTGCCTGGCCCAATCGAAGTTCCGCCCACTTGAACTTTTAGACGTACCTTTGCATCGTGACCTGTCATGACGTGGCGCTCCTGCGGTCCGTTCTTTCTTGGCTCATCGTACCCACAAATAATGTGAACGGATGCATTGACCAGATCAATCGAAAGATTTAGCGTATATCGCTATGATATAATTATCATAGCGATTCATTGACGAGACATGGATGAAGCTGAAAAGGGAAAGATGATGAAGCGTTTTGTTTGGATGGTGCTGGCATCCTTGCTGGGGGTGACAAGCACAGTCGCAACGGCAACCGCGAATGAGTACATTACCGTTGCGTCGACCACATCGACCGCCAACTCAGGGTTATTTGATGACCTGCTTCCGCAATTTACCAAAAAGACCGGCATTGACGTCCGCGTGGTCGCCGTCGGCACCGGCCAAGCCTTGAAGATCGCCCGCAACGGCGACGCCGATGTTTTGTTTGTTCATCACCGTCCTTCCGAAGAAGCCTTCGTTGCTGAAGGCTACGGCGTCAAACGCTACGGGGTTATGTACAATGACTTTGTCATCGTCGGGCCCAAAGCCGATCCCGCGCATGTCAAAGGATGTGCATCTGTGAAGGATGCATTGAACAAAATTTCCCACACGCAAAACGTCTTTGTGTCACGTGGCGATGACAGCGGCACCAACAAACGCGAAAAGTCCTTGTGGAAAGCCACCGGCGTTGCATCGGGCGAGCCTGCAGGTTCTTGGTACCGCAGCACCGGTTCCGGCATGGGCGCGACGCTCAACACTGCGGCTGGCAGCGGCGGTTACGCCCTTTCCGATCGCGGCACCTGGATCAGTTTCAAAAACAAGCAAGACCTGACCCTGGTGTGCGAAGGCGATCCCAGCTTGTTCAACCCTTACGGCGTTATGTTGGTGAACCCCGCCAAGCATCCGCACGTTAAAGCCAAAGCCGGCCAGGCGTTTATCGATTGGCTTGTCTCCGCAGAAGGCCAAGAAGCCATCGGCGGCTTTAGGCTTGAAGGTCAAACCCTGTTTACGCCAAGCACCAGCAACTAGATCCCACGTCCGGTTGCTGAATGCCGCCGCTTGTCGAAGACATACTCGACAAGCGGCAAGCAATCAGGCCGCTGGTGCAAACCAGCGGCCTTTTTGATGTCGCTCATGATGGTATTTACGCATTTATGTTTTTGAGCAACCTTCCAGCGCACTCCAACACCTGCTTCGATGTCTCAACACAACTGCCGTCAACCGACAGGTATTGTTTGGCTTCGCTGACTTTTCCAGCTTGGGCGAGGATCACGGCGTCCGCCGCGGATTGGTGCAATTGTGCGTGAAGCGTGAACAATTCAACATACTCAGGCCGTTCCCGGTGTTGAGGACCTATCGCATTGATCCACTTCCCAAGCTCGCACAGATCATGCCGAGCAATTTCCGCAGGGTCGAGTTTCACAGGGTTGCGAATGTCGTCCAGAATGTTCTGAAGCCACAAAATGTGCATATGGGATATTTGCGAAAAAACCATCGGGGTATGCCTTTCTCAGCGTAGTTGTCTACGCAGCGCGCATCCCCAGGTTATGCCATAATAATACCTGCTCATGACGGGTCAGGCCATCATTTTTAACGCATAAATCAACATACACGCCCCATCTATACGCTTTCGTAGGCACAAACGCGCTCAACAAAAAGGCCGCAGATCAAAATCAGCGGCCTTTCGTTTTGTGATGAACCAAGCTTAACGGCGTTTAAGCAACAGATGCTTGATTTCCGCAATCGCCTTGCCCGGATTGAGGTGTTTGGGGCAGGTGTTGGTGCAGTTCATAATCGTGTGGCAGCGATACAAGCGGAACGGATCATCAACGTTGTCGAGACGTTCGCCCTTGGCTTCGTCGCGGCTGTCGGCGATCCAGCGGTACGCTTGCAGCAAAATCGCCGGGCCGAGGTATCGGTCGCCGTTCCACCAATAACTGGGGCAGCTGGTCTGACAACAGAAACACAAAATACATTCCCACATGCCGTCGAGCTCTTTGCGCTCGCTGGGGCTTTGCAAACGTTCCGCCGTCGGTGCCGGGGTGTCCGATTTCAGCCACGGCTCAATCGATGCGTACTGTGCGTAGGGCACGCTCAAGTCCGGCACCAAGTCCTTGATCACCGGCATGTGCGGCAACGGATAGATTTTGACCTCGCCGCGAATGTCTTTGATCGGCTTGGTGCATGCCAGTGTGTTGGTGCCATCGATGTTGAACGAACACGACCCGCACACGCCTTCGCGACATGAACGGCGGAAGGTCAACGTGCTATCGATTTCGTTCTTGATCTTGATCAGCGCGTCCAAGACCATCGGACCGCAGGTATCGAGATCGACCTCATAGGTATCGACGCGCGGGTTTTCACCGCTGTCGGGATCGAAGCGGTAAACCTTAAAGCGTTTGAGGTTGGTCGCGCCGTCAGGAGCCTTGTGCAATTTGCCGCGCATGACCTTGGAATTGGCGGGAAGATTGAATTCAACCATGTCTCTGTCCTCCGGGCTTAATACACACGAGCTTTCGGCTCGATGTATTCGACCTCATCGGTCAGGGTCCAGGTGTGCACCGGGCGATAGCCGAGCTTCACCGATTGATTTTCGTCCAGCCACGCAACGGTGTGCTTCATCCACGTCTCATCATTGCGATCGGGGAAATCGTCACGGGCATGTGCGCCACGGCTTTCTTCACGGTTCAACGCCGAATGCACGGTGGCTTGGGCGCACGCCAGCAGGTTTTCCAGCTCCAACGCTTCGACCAGATCTGAGTTCCAGATCAATGAGCGATCATTGATGGCGATCTCGCCCAGTCCACCGACGATATCGTCGATTTTCTTTTTGCCGTCCGCCAACACCGCTGCATCGCGAAACACCGCCGCGTCGCGTTGCATGGTGCGTTGCATGTCATCGCGAATTTGCGATGTCGGCAATTCACCCGATGCGTGACGCATTTTGTCGAAACGATCCAGCGCTTTGTCGGCGCTGTCTTTGGCCAGGGATTTTTGTTCCGCCCCGGCTTTGAGCACTTCCGCCGCGCGCAACGCCGCCGCACGACCGAACACCACGATATCCAGTAGCGAGTTGGTGCCCAGACGGTTGGCGCCGTGAACCGAAACGCAAGCCGCCTCGCCAATCGCCATCAGGCCCGGACACACCGCGTCGGGATCATCAGCGGTCGGGCGCAAGACTTCGCCGTGAATGTTAGTGGGGATGCCACCCATGTTATAGTGCACAGTGGGGATCACCGGAATCGGGTCGCGGGTCACATCGACGCCGGCGAACACCTTGGCGCTTTCCGAAATACCCGGCAGGCGTTCCGCCAGCATATCCGCACCCAGATGTTCCAGGTGCAGCATGATATGATCTTGATCGTCACCCACGCCGCGCCCTTCGAGAATCTCAACCGTCATCGCACGCGACACCACATCGCGCGACGCCAAGTCCTTGGCGGTCGGGGCGTAGCGTTCCATAAACCGTTCGCCGTTAGCGTTGGTCAGGTAACCGCCTTCGCCACGGGCCCCCTCAGTGATCAGCACGCCCGCGCCGTAAATGCCGGTGGGGTGAAACTGCACGAATTCCATGTCTTGCAACGGCAGGCCAGCGCGCGCCACCATGCCGTGGCCATCTCCGGTGCAGGTGTGGGCCGAGGTACATGAGAACCAAGCACGACCGTAACCGCCCGACGCCAATACCGTGGTCTGAGCGCGGAAACGGTGAATGGTGCCGTCTTCCAAATTCCACGCGATGACACCCCGGCATTCGCCGTCTTCGTCCATGATCAGATCAAGAGCAATAAACTCAACGAAGAATTCTGCGTCGTGGCGCAAGCTTTGCTGATACAGCGTGTGCAAGATCGCATGGCCGGTGCGGTCCGCTGCGGCGCACGCGCGCGGCACCGGAGCCTCACCAAAATTCTTCATGTGCCCGCCGAAGGGACGCTGGTAAATTTTGCCCTCTTCGTTGCGCGAAAACGGCACGCCGAAGTGTTCCAGCTCATACACGGCTTGGGGCGCGTTGCGACACATATATTCGATGGCGTCTTGATCGCCGAGCCAGTCGGACCCCTTGACGGTGTCGTACATATGCCACTGCCAGCTGTCTTCGTCCATGTTGCCAAGCGCAGCGCCGATGCCGCCCTGGGCTGCGACGGTGTGGCTGCGGGTGGGAAACACCTTGGTGATGCATGCCGTCTTCAGGCCCGCCTTGGTCATGCCGAACGTGGCGCGCAACCCCGCACCGCCCGCGCCGATAACAACGCAGTCATAGGTGTGATCTGTAATGGGATAGGACTTGGTCATGATCTATTATCCAGCGAGCGAGATTTTAAGAACAGCGAAGACAGCCGACGCGGCAAAAATCACCGTGCCATACTTGACGAAGAGCAACAGGCCCATTTTCCACACTTCGGAATGGACGTAGTCTTCGATCACGACCTGCAGGCCGAGCTGCGCGTGGTGAAACATCGCAACCACAAACAACATCAAGAAAACGGCGTTGCCAAACTCACCCGCCCAAGCATGAAACGCGTCGTAGTCGCTTCCGGTCAGTGAAATCAGCGAATAGATGAACCACAAAGACAGCGGCAGCAAAGCCACCGCGCTCATGCGCTGCGCCCACCAGTGATGCACGCCTTCGCGGGTGGAACCGAGGCCGCGCACGCGTCCCAGTTTGGATTGCAGGCTGCGGGTTTGTTGGGGTGTGTTGATCATCGGTCGCTCCTCACAACTTATCGACATGGCCGTAAGCCATGAGCCAACTGAGCACCGTCAGCGACACGGATGCGACCACGACGATGACCCCGGTGATGCGCAACCGGGGCAGCTCAAAGCCCCACAACATATCCCAGCCCAAATGGCGGATGCCGTTGCACATGTGATAGAACAATGAAAACGTAAAGCCGAACAAGATCAGCCGTCCAAACCACGATTCCATCACCGCTTGGGCGCGCGCAAAGGCTTCGGGCCCATACGCGGCGGACGCTAGCCAGTACGCCAACAGCAAGGCGGCGAACGCCAGCACCACACCGGTGGCGCGATGGGTGATTGATAAAATGGACGTGATTTGCGGGCGATACACCTGCAAATGCGGTGAAAGCGGTCTGGTATTGTCAGGCATATGCCGTTCTCCCCTCTCTGATAGAGGTCCCTAAGTGTCCCGTCCCCAAACGGGCCCAAACAGATATAGTCAACGTACCCGGTGCGTTCTAGCGCCGGGGCATCAAAACAGTGTAGTCGAAATCCAGTACTACCGCAGGATCGTATTTGCCCGCCTCATCCTTATAGGGGAAGTCTCCGGCGGTTTTGTCCTTAAGCCCCACGGTGCGCAAGCGCAACGCACCTACCCCGGGGTGGCCCGGCAGTTCCATTTTGTCGAGCACTTCGCTCCACGCATAGACCGTATCGCCGGCGAAAATCGGCGAAACATGCGCGCCCGCGTTGATCGCGGCGATCTTGAACGCGTTGCCCAGGCCATTGAACGACAGGGCGCGACAGATCGAAATGACGTGACCGCCATAAACGATGCGCTTGCCGAAACGGCCGTCTTTCTCACTGTGCTGGTTGAAGTGAACGCGCGCGCTGTTTTGATACAGACGGGTGGCGAGCTGGTGCTCAGCCTCTTCAACGGTGAAGCCATCGACGTGATCAATCTGTTCCCCAACGGCGTAATCGTCCCAAGCGTGCGGGCTGCCCGCGAGCTGAAAATTGTATTCCGCCATATCCAAATCGGTCGGGGCTGCGAGATGTTCGACGGTGACGCAATCGGGCAGATCGGGCACCACAGGGCCGCTTTCAGCCACGTTCGGCGCAGGTTTAGATGGGTCTTTTTTGTTGACCATCACCCAGCGCACGAAATCCACGATCAGTTCGCCGCGTTGGTTTTCACCAATGGTGTGAACGTAGACGATGCCGGTCTTACCGCTCGATGTTTCTTTCAAGCCGATGACCTTGGAACCTGCGCTGAGCGTGTCGCCCGCATATACCGGCGTCACCATGCGCCCGGCAGCATAACCCAAATTCGCCACCGCGTTCAAAGACACGTCCGCCACCGATTTGCCAAAGACCACGTGAAAGGCCAGCAGATCATCAATGGGTGCGGCCTCATAGCCGATGTCCATGGCGAAGCTGTCGGCGGACTGCACGGCAAAACGCGAACCGTAGAGCGCGCAATACAGCGCCACGTCGCCTTCCGTCACGGTGCGCGGGGTGGCGTGTTCAAGGACTTGGCCTAGTTGGAAATCTTCGAAAAAGTTTCCCGTCCCCGTTTTCTTCACAACCGACATTTTATTCCCTTTGGCCCTCTGATATTAAAGCTTACGTCGTAAGCTCAGCTTGCATCGCGTCAATCATACCTGACAGTTGCACCAAACGCTGCGCTTGCGCAACGTGCAGGTTTTCCACCAGTTTGCCATCAACCACGACCACGCCTTTACCTTCGCTTTGTGCGGCCTCGAAAGCTTCGATGATTTTTTGCGACCATGCAACATCGCTTGCTGACGGGGCGAACGCCTCATTGGCCTTAGATATGGTTTTCGGATGGATCAGGGTTTTACCGTCAAAGCCCATAGCGCGGCCTTGTTCGCATGAATACGCAAAACCTTCGTTATCATCCAAATCCAAATGCACGCCATCGATGATCGCCAGATCGTAAGCACGCGCGACCAACAAGCAATGGCTCAACGAGGCCTGCAACGGCGTCCGTTCCCGGGTGTGCGCGGCGTGTAAATCCTTGGCCAAATCGGACGTGCCCATGACTAAACAACCGACCCGCGGACTGGCGCTGCCGATGTCTTGGGCGTTCAAAATGCCCAGTGGCGTTTCCATCATGCACCAGATGGTCTGGTGGGCGGGTGCGCCCGCAGCCTCCATAATGCGCTCCACCTGATGGATGGTGCTCGGGCCTTCGACCTTGGGCAGCAAAATCGCATCTGCGCCGGACGTCGCGGCGGCAACGATGTCTTGATGCCCCCACGGCGTGTCCAGGCCGTTGACGCGCACGATGCATTCGCGCTGCCCGTATCCGCCTTCAGCCAAAGCCGAAACGATCTGATCGCGGGCTTGTTCTTTGGCGTCGGGCGCGACGGCGTCTTCCAAATCCATGATGAGAGCGTCACACGCCAGTGCGCGGCCCTTTTCAAGGGCGCGGGCGTTGGAACCGGGCATGTACAAGACACTGCGCCGGGGACGTTGACCCAGGGGACGCTGATTATGGGGCGGTTGTGTGCTGGGCATGGGGAGGCCTCCGCTGATCTTTTCTTTTCGCACCTGCGAAATAGCAATATGCCCCCGTTGATAAATCATGGCAAGCCCCCACAACAGGGCTTATGGATGTGCTTGCATTGACTCCCAATAGTATGATCTAAATCAAAGACTTCGTAGCAAGACAATCAGGAACCATCATGGCGGAACATGGATATCTGGAGCAGATCCGTTTTTTGATCATTGATGACAATGCCTTTAGTCGCCAGCTGACCCGGGGCATCCTCAATCAATTTGGCGCACGTGAAATTCACGAAGCCGTAAACGGTGCGCAGGCCCAGGTCGAGGTCAAATCTTTCAAGCCCGACATCATCATTGTCGATTGGGTGATGAACCCCGTGAACGGAATGGAATTTGTCCAATGGTTGCGCGAAAGCGCAGATAGCCCCGAACCGTTTACGCCGGTGATTATGGTCACCGCTTATTCCCACCTGCACAACATCATGCAAGCGCGCGACGCGGGCATCAACGAATTCCTCACCAAGCCTATTTCTGCTAAGTCATTGATCAAAAGGGTTCAGTCGGTGATTGAAAAACCGCGACAGTTCGTCCGCGCCGATGCCTATTTCGGCCCCGACAGACGCCGTCGCGACCTACCGCATCGTGGAGATGAACGCCGCGACGATATGATTGAAAACGATGCTGACGTCATCGATCTCGGTCCGCAATAAATAAGCTAACCAGCTCAGCCTTTGGCCTCGATCATTGGGCCAAGGTCGTTAGACTGGATAGATTGCTTCTTGTCTTCCCCCACCGCACGTCCCACATAACAAGCACCTCACCCAAACCGACCCGCAGATAACTTGTGTGATGATTCACCTCATGGTATTCTACGAAAATTAGGTGTGCATGTGAAGGGCCCCCATGGGACAGAGCAGCTATCTCGCCAACGTCAAGTTCCTCATCGCCGACGACAACGCATTTATGCGTACGATCATCCGGCGCATTCTCGGCGCCCTTGGCGCGCAAGACATCCGCGAAGCTGGCGACGGTGCCGAAGCCTTAAAAATTATCCAGACTTGGCCTGCCGACATCATCTTGTTGGACTGGGAAATGACACCGTTTGACGGGATTGAGTTCACCACCATGATGCGCCATGCGCATGACATGACCAACACGTTCATGCCCATTATCATGATTTCCGCTCACTCTGAATACTGGCGCATATCCAAAGCGCGCGACGTGGGCGTCACCGAATTTTTGGTCAAACCCATTTCGGCGCACACGTTGTTTTCGCGCATCCGAAACGTGATCGAACGCCCGCGACCGTTCGTCAACGCCCCCGGTTTTTTTGGACCCGACCGCCGCCGCCATGAACAACTGCATAACCAAGAGCGGCGCGAGCACGAACCGGATCAAATAGCCCCCGATCGGGTCATGGAACAAGATGAAATCAATGACTTCTTTAGTCAGTATGATTCCGGGCAAATGCCGCACTACTCACCTCCCCAGCAAGACGGAGAGGCTTGAAGAGAACACACCATTGACCCTTGGCATGATAACAACCATCTAAACATCACGGCATTTTTAAGGGATGTTTATGGACGATCATGGATACCTGCATGGCCTAAGGTTTTTGGTTGTAGACGACAGCCCTTTTATGCGTGAGCTGCTGGGTGACGTTCTGCGTCATTTCGACGTGCGAAACATTCGCGAAGCGTCCGACGGTGCAGAAGCCCTGCAAATTATGCTGGCCTGGACACCGGACATCATTTTGATGGACTGGGAAATGACGCCGTTCGACGGCATCGAATTCACCCGCTCAGTACGCTCATCTGATCGCGGTGAAGAATGTTATGCGCCGATCATCATGATTTCCGGGCATTCCGAATATTGGCGCATCCAGCACGCAAGAAATGCGGGCGTGAACGAATATCTAGCCAAACCCGTATCGCCAAAAGCTTTGTTCTCGCGTATCCGCGCGGTGATCGAACGGCCCCGTCCATTCATCAAAACGACGACCTATTTCGGCCCAGACCGCCGCCGTCAAGACATCGAGCAAACCGATGAGCGTCGTATGGAGATGCGCGACCAGACACCGATTCCAGCCGAAGAGACCATGGAACAAGACCAGATCAACGCCATCTTTAACCCAGGCTCTGAGCACCCCGACGACCAAAGCGAAAAACCCGTCGGTCCACAACGATAAACGAAAAACCGCCCCAGCCGGGAAGCTGGAGCGGTTTTGGCTTAAAACGGCATCGAGCGTTATTTGCTCAAATAATCGCTGGCGAGAATTTCCGCGATCTGCACCGTGTTCAACGCCGCACCCTTGCGCAGGTTGTCGGACACGCACCACAAATTCAGGCCGTTTGCGACCGACGCATCCTTGCGGATACGCGACACGAACACCGCATCTTCGCCGGCGCATTCGGCCGGGGTCACGTAGCCTTCATCCTGGCGGTGGTCGACCACCGACACGCCTGGCGCTTCACGCAACGCATCGCGCGCTTCGTCTTCATCGATCGGATTTTCGAATTCCAAGTTGATCATTTCGGCATGACCGATGAACACCGGAACGCGCACACACGATGCGCAAACCTGGATATTGGGATCGAGAATTTTATGGGTCTCGACCACCATCTTCCATTCTTCTTTGGTCTGGCCGTCATCCATGAATTTATCGATGTGTGGAATGACGTTGAACGCGATCTGCTTGGTGAAAACCTTTCGGTTCTGCTCTGAGGTCTGGTTCATGTAGACGCCACGTGTCTGATTGAACAGCTCATCCATCGCCGACTTGCCGCCACCGGATACCGACTGATACGTCGCCACCACCACGCGCTTGATGGTCGCCAGATCGTGCAGCGGCTTCAACGCCACCAGCATCTGAATGGTCGAACAGTTGGGGTTGGCGATGATGCCTTTTTTGGTATAGCCCGCAATCGCGTCCGGGTTCACTTCGGGAACAACCAACGGCACGTCCGGGTCCATGCGGAAGTGTGAGGTGTTGTCCACCACCACCGCGCCCGCAGCTGCCGCCTTGGGCGAGAACTCAGCCGAAACCGACGCACCCGGGCTCGACAACACGATATCGGTGCCCTTGAAATCAAAGGTGGCGAGGTCTTGGCATTTCAAAACCGTATCGTCGCCGTAGGACACTTCATGCCCGACCGAGCGATGGCTCGCCAGCGCGACCACTTCGTCGGCGGGGAAATCACGCTCGACCATCGTTTTGATCATTTCCCGGCCCACGTTGCCCGTGGCGCCGACGACTGCGACTTTGTAACCCATTGCCTTCTTTCTCCTTAGTTAGGGCCCGTCCGTCCGGGGCCCATACACCAAGGCCCGCGGAGCTGTCCGCGGGCCTGGTTGCATGTAAGCAAAACCAAAAGCCCGCTAACAGCGACTGGTGGTCTTGGTCGTAATGGTTTTCGCAAAGGAAAGCGCGCCAACGGCACAAAAGGCCGGGGCGGAATACAGATCACATTTTGCCAATCGATGGCTCATGTCGCGTCCTCGTTAAAATCTGCGCTTTTCATAGCGTTTGAGGACAAAAAACACAAGAGCAATCCCAATCCACACACCAAACCTACTCTTTCAACATTTTTTTCAACACGTAGGGAATAATATGGCCCCGGTGGTGTTTACCTCTCTGACAGGCTGATTGTTTTTCCATCCTCAATTTCACCTTCAAAAGGAAACACCAAATGTTCAAAACCACCGTTCTTCCTCTTTCCGTGCTAGTTGCCGCCACCATCAGTGCAACCCAAGCCTTTGCCGACATGGGCTCCGACATGGCTGAAAAACATTTCAACGCCATCGGCTCCGGTGATGTCGTTGCTTTAGGTGCCGAGTACGACAGCAACGCCGTGTTTCAGTGGATCGGCGGTCCGCTGGACGGCGTTTACACCGGCGCCGGGGCAATTAACGGCCTGTGGACTAAGTTCGCCAAAGCCCAGGGCAAGCTAGATGTTGACGTGATGAGCATCGAAGAAAGTGCCAACCCCAAGGGCACGACGATCACCGCCACCGTTAAGTTCACCGGCAAGAAGCCCATTCCGGTGCGATACGTTCTCGTATACCGTGGAGATAAGCTGGTCAGCGAGGTCTGGCAGATCGACCCCAATCTCAAAGCAGGTTACGCCAACTAACGCCAGCTACCGGTGGTGCGCCCGCAAGTATACTCCAGGCTCTGTGGGTGCACCGATCCGGAAACGTTAAACTTCACAAGGCCATCTGCGTATGGACGTCCGTCACATCATTGCTCGTGAATTACCCCGTTTGCGCCGTTATGCACGGGCACTGATGTCTGGCGACCCCCACGGCGCGGACGACTTGGTGCAACAGGCTTTAGAGCGCGCCCTGGAACGCACGCATCTGTTCCAACCAGGCACCAACATGCGGGCGTGGCTGTTCACCATTTTGCACAATATTAACGCCAATAATCACCGCAAATTGGCTGCCCGCCCGCGCGAGGTTTGGGATGAGGACGTTCCCGAAGCTGCGTTCGCCGTTGCACCCGACGCCCAAGGGAAGCTCGAGCTGCGCGACATGGCCCGCGCTCTGGACCAGTTACCTCTTGAACAACGCGAAACCATTTTGCTGGTGAGCCTAGAAGGTCTGAGCTACAAAGAAATTTCCGAAGTGCTCAATGTCCCCATCGGCACTGTCATGTCCCGACTGGCGCGAGGACGTGACAGATTACGCGACCTGATGCAGAGCAACTCAGTCACACCTACGTTGAGGAGGGTAAAATGAATACCAAGACCGATCCCGATCTCGACGCGATGATCCATGCCTTTGTCGATGGCGAATTGGACGCCCAAAGCATAGACGCCGTGCAGGCGCACCTGAAATCCAATCCCAGCGCCGCCCAGCGCGCTGCCGATTATCGCCACCAACGCGATGCCTTACACGATCTCTACGATGATGCTTTGAACGAACCGCTGACCGCCGAAATGCGGGCCGCACTGAATGCACCCACTGGCTATAGCGCCCCCACCATCTGGCGGGCACCTATCTGGCGCATGGCCGCCGCCATCGTATTGTTTGTCGCTGGCGGTGTCGGCGGCTGGTGGGGCCATGACTTCACCTCACCCACTACGCCGGATCTGGTTGCTCAATCTTCACCCTACGTCAACCGTGCCATTGGCGCACACGTGGTCTATGCCGCCGAAGTCCGCCACCCGGTGGAAGTTGCCGCCAGCGAAGAACAACATCTGATCAAGTGGTTGTCCACCCGCCTGGGCCGCAACGTGCGTGCGCCCAAGTTGGGAGAAGCTGGATTTGAATTGGTCGGCGGACGGTTGCTGCCGGACGATGCTAAACCTGCAGCCCAGTTCATGTACGAAAATCGCTCAGGACAAAGGGTGACGTTATATGTCAGCCTCGACGCGGTGCCCGCAGACACATCGTTTCGCATCGTCGAGCGGGACGGCACGTCGGCCATCTATTGGCTCGAAGACGGACTAGGCTATGCGCTGGCTGGCGATCTGCCACGCAAAGACATGCTCATTATTGCCCGATTGGTCTACGACGCCCTGATTGCCTGACGAAAATTGACGTCTGTGCGCATATGCGCACACGCAAGAAATGCTGCCTCTGCCCCATCCTCAACTCATTAAAAAACGCCGGATCGTGAGACCCGGCGTTTTGCATTTGTAAGATGAAGCTGCTTCTTAGTTGAGCTTTTCCAACTCAGCAATCAATGCGTCGCCCATGCCCGACGTTGACACCTGGGTCATCCCGTCGGTCATGATGTCGGCGGTGCGCAGGCCCTTGGCGAGCACGCTTTGCACGGCGGCGTCGAGCATGTCGGCATCTTCGATCATGTCGAAGCTGTAGCGCAGCATCATTGAGTGGCTGAGCAGCGTCGCCAGCGGGTTGGCTTTGCCTTCGCCCGCGATGTCGGGGGCGGAGCCGTGGACCGGTTCGTACATGGCAGGGATTTTGCCGGTGGCGGGGTCTTTGGAACCTAAGCTTGCCGATGGCAGCATGCCCAACGATCCGGTCAGCATCGCTGCGCAATCGCTCAACAAATCGCCGAACAAGTTGTCGGTGACGATGACGTCGAACTGGCCGGGCCAGCGCACCAACTGCATGGCGCAGTTGTCGGCGTACATGTTGCTAAGTTCCACATCGGCGTAATCGGCGGCGTGAACTTCGCCCACGATCTTGCGCCAGAACACGCCCGATTCCATGACGTTGGCTTTTTCAACGCTGGTGACTTTGTTGTTGCGCTTTTTCGCCAATTCAAAGGCGACGCGTGCGACGCGGTCGATTTCGTTTTCGTTGTAGACCTGCGTGTCGAAGCCGTAGCGCACGCCCTCGCGCAGCTCTTCACCACGCGGCTGACCGAAGTACACACCGGCGGTCAATTCACGCACGATCATGATGTCCAGGCCGCGCACCACATCGGGCTTCAGGGTCGAGCTGTCAATCAACGCATCGAACACCAGCGCCGGGCGCAGGTTGGCGAACAGGTCGAGTTCTTTACGCAAGCGAAGCAGGCCCGCCTCGGGACGGTGTTCACGTGCGACGTTGTCCCACTTTGGACCACCCACGGCACCCAGCAGCACCGCATCGGCGGCTTGGGCTTTGTCCATGGTCTCGTCGGTCACCGCACAACCGTGAGCATCGAAGCACGCGCCGCCGACCAGGTCTTCTTCGACTTTAAAGCCGGTGTCGCGTTTGTCGTTGGACCAGTCGATGACCTTTTTGACTTCGGCCATGACTTCGGGGCCAATGCCGTCACCCGGCAGCATGAGAATATTTTTGGTATTGGACACGGTGTTTTCCTTAAAACGGAGACGGCCAAATTACACGAGAGGCCACCTCAGGGTCATGTGGTGCGATTAAGCGAACAACCAGGGTTGGCTGGCTTTCTGTTTGTCTTCATAGCTGTCGATCTTGTCGGCCTTTTTCTGGGTCAGGCCGATGTCATCGAGACCTTCCAACAAGCAGTGCTTGCGAAACGGATCGATGTCGAATGAGACGACGCCGCCGTCGGGGCCGGAAATGGTTTGCGCTTCTAGATCGACGGTCAGGGTGGCGTTCGCGCCGCGTTCGGCATCGTCCATCAACTTGGCCAACGTTTCTTCATCGACGCGGATCGGCAGCATGCCGTTTTTAAAGCTGTTGTTGTAAAAGATGTCGGCGAAGCTGGTGGAGATGATCACCTTGATGCCAAAATCGTTCAGCGCCCACGGTGCGTGTTCGCGCGACGAGCCGCAACCGAAGTTGTCGGCCGCAACGATGATCGAAGCCTTGCGATACGCGTCTTTGTTCAACACAAATTCCGGGTTTTCCGAACCGTCGTCGAGATAACGCATTTCGTCGAACAGATGCACACCCAAACCTTCGCGCTTGATGGTCTTCAAGAACTGCTTGGGAATGATCATGTCGGTGTCGATGTTGCGGATCGGCATCGGCGCCGCAACGCCGGTGAGCTTGGTGAATTTTTCCATAGTCCCGATCCCCTTAAACCAGTTTACGCACATCGGTGAGGCAGCCTGCAATGGCGGCGGCGGCGGCCATGGCGGGGCTGACTAGATGGGTGCGTCCGCCTTTGCCTTGACGGCCTTCGAAGTTGCGATTGGATGTCGAGGCGCAGCGGTCGCCCGGTGCCAATCGATCATCGTTCATCGCCAAGCACATGGAGCATCCCGGCTCTCGCCATTCAAACCCAGCTTCAATGAAGACCTTATCCAAGCCTTCTTCTTCGGCTTGTTCTTTGACCAAGCCCGAGCCCGGCACCGCCAGGGCGCGCACGCCATCCGCAACCTTGCGGCCTTTGGCCACAGCGGCGGCTTCGCGGAAATCTTCGATGCGACCGTTGGTGCACGAACCGATGAACACGGTGTTGATCGCAACGCCTTCGATGGCTTGTCCGGGCTTGAAGTCCATATAGGCGATGGCGCGTTCAATCGCGGTTTTCTTTTCCACGCTGGACTCGTTCGCGGGGTCCGGCACATTCTGTTCGATGGACAGCACGTTTTCCGGGCTGGTGCCCCAGGTGATCTGCGGAGCCAAGTTGGTTACGTCCAGTTCGACCACCGCATCATAGTGCGCGCCGTCGTCGGATTTCAGCGTCTTCCAATACGCAACCGCCTGTTCCCAGGTACCCGCTTTGGGGGCCATAGGACGGCCTTGAATGTAATCGAAGGTCTTTTGATCGGGGGCGATCAGGCCAGCGCGTGCGCCGCCTTCGATGGTCATGTTGCAGACCGTCATGCGACCTTCCATGCTCAGTGCTTCGATGGCTTCACCGGCGTATTCGACCACATAGCCGGTGCCGCCTGCGGTGCCGATTTTGCCGATAATGGCGAGCACGATGTCTTTGGCGCTGCAATGATCAGGCAAGGTGCCGGTGACTTTGATCAGCATGTTCTTGGCGGGTTTTTGCAACAGCGTTTGGGTGGCGAGCACGTGCTCGACCTCCGACGTGCCGATGCCGAACGCCAGCGCGCCGAACGCGCCATGGGTGGCGGTGTGGCTGTCGCCGCAGACAATCGTGGTACCCGGCAACGTAAAGCCCTGTTCGGGTCCGACGATGTGAACCACGCCTTGGCGGACATCGTCCATTTCAAAGTACGGCACATCAAAATCGGCGACGTTCTTTTCCAGGGTTTCGACCTGAATGCGCGATTCATCGTTGCTGATGCCTTTGGACCGGTCCGTGGTCGGCACGTTGTGATCGGCCACAGCCAAAGTCGCATCGGTGCGGTGGACTTGGCGTCCCGCCGTGCGCAAACCCTCAAACGCCTGGGGGCTGGTCACTTCATGGACCAAGTGACGATCGATGTAGATGAGGCAAGTGCCATCGTCCTGGACATCGACCAGATGGGCATCCCAGATTTTATCGAAGAGGGTTTTGGGCATTTTGTGAACCTGCAACGTTCGCGGTGAAGTCACGCAGTCCTTAACCGGGGCTAAGGACCACACGGTAAATAGAGATAGTCAGTCGCACGCTCACAGCCAAGGCCGCCCAGCGATCACGCGTCGGTGATCGCCGGACGGCCCGGCCTGAACGGTGCCACAGTCAGCAAGAGGCTTATTCGCCTTTTGCCTCAGCCGCAGCGGCCTTTTTCGCCTTAGCGGCGGTGTCGCGATCAGACTTGATCTGAGCTGCAACGGCCTTATCGGCGGCGTTGAGTTTGGCTTTGTGTCCGTCGGTCTGTTCGCGGATACGTGCGGACTTACCGGTACGACCACGCAGGTAGTACAGTTTCGCGCGACGCACATCGCCACGACGCACAACCTCAACGGCGGCGACGTTGGGCGAGTACAGCGGAAACACACGTTCCACGCCTTCGCCGCTGGAGATTTTGCGCACGGTGAACGCGGAGTTCAAACCGGCGTTCTTGCGGGCGATGCACACGCCTTCGAACGCCTGCAGGCGTTCACGTGTACCTTCGACCACTTTCACTTGAACGCGCACGGTGTCGCCCGGGCCGAAATCCGGAACGTCTTTGTCAGCCGTGAGCTTGCCAAGCTGCTCAACTTCGAGCTCTTCGATGATGTTCATGGCACTCAGTCCTTCTTTTTCCAAATTCTTAGCCGGGGCGCACCCCGACGAAATTTTCAATTCAAACTCAATTCGTATCCAACCCTGATCACTCAGAGCTGGCGGTGTATGCTTTCCACAAGTCGGGCCTACGTTCTTTCGTAATGGCCTCGGCCTGTTCGCGCCGCCACGCGCGGATTTTTCCGTGGTGACCGGACAGCAAAACCTCCGGCACCGTGCGCCCTTGCCACTCGGGGGGGCGCGTATACAGAGGGTATTCCAACAAACCCTCTTCGAAACTCTCTTCTTCGTGCGACTTGTTCGACCCCATAACGCCTGGGATCAAACGCACGCACGCGTCCATCAAAACCAACGCCGCGACTTCGCCGCCCGACAACACGTAGTCGCCGATCGAGATTTCCTCGACGTCGTGGGCGTCCAGCACGCGCTGGTCCACCCCTTCATAACGGCCGCACAAAACCGCGACACCCGGCCCGAAAGCCAATTCCCGGACCCGGTCTTGGGTCAGCGGGCGACCCCGGGGGGTCATGTAGATCAGCGGCAACGCGCCACTGTTTTTGTCCTGCCCGTTTTCCTGCACATCGCGGATCGCAAGATCCACGACATCGGGGCGCATCACCATTCCGGCGCCGCCCCCGCACGGGGTATCGTCCACGGTGCGGTGTTTATCGCGTGCAAACCCACGGATGTCCACCGTTTCCAACGTCCAGCGCCCGTCTTCAAGCGCTTGGCCCGCCAGCGACTGGCCCAGCGATCCCGGAAACATATCCGGGAAAAGCGTTAACGCAACCGCCCGCCAAGGAGACTTGGACTGGGACTGAGGTGTTGCGTCGTCACTCATCGCCTTACGCCTCTTCACCGTCTTGCGGTTCCGGATCTCCCGGTTCCAACAAACCATCGGGTGGATCGATCACCACCCGACCGGCTTTGATATCCACCAGAGGCACTGCGGCCTTGGTGAACGGCACCAGGACATTGCCGTGGCCGGGAGCCTTCACCTCGATAAACGGGCCGCCGCCGAAATCATCGGCCTCGATCACTTGGCCGAAAGGCGTTCCGTCCGCAAGTTCCGCATCAAGGCCCACCAGATCGGAAAAGTAAAACTCATCCTCGTCCGTCTGGGGCAACCGATCACGAAGCATATAGAGCTTCGTGCCGTTCAGCGCTTCGGCCGCATTGCGGTCATCCACGCCCTTAATCCGGACCACCATCTGGTCCTTGTGCTTACCTGTGACCTTCAGCTCAAACGTCCGTGTGGCGGTTTCATCCGTCAGCGGGCCGTAGGAGGCGATGGCGCTTGCGTCAGCCGTAAAGCTTTTGACGCGAAGCTCGCCTTTCAGTCCGCGTGCCGAGCCTAAAATTCCGACACAGATGAGCCCATCATTTGGACCACCCGAAGACGCATGAGAGCGTTGATCAGCCATAAGCAAAACCCAGGGCGTTAACCCTCGGCAGCGTCCTCGGCCGGTGCTTCAGCAGCAGCTTCTTCAGCCGGTGCTTCTTCAGCAGGTGCGGCGGCAGCTTCTGCAGCAGCAGCTTTTTCAGCTTCGGCGGCTTCGGCAGCAGCAACTTTTTCAGCTTCGGCAGCTTCTGCAGCTTCCTTCACTTTGGCTTCTTTCTCAGCGATACGTTCGAGAGCTTTGGCCTTCGGTTTGTTCTTTTTGGTCTGCTCAGGCACAGCCGGTTTGTCGGCGAGGCCAGCAGCGCCCAAGAAGCGTGCAACACGGTCGGACGGCTTTGCGCCCTGGCCGATCCAATGCTTGACGCGGTCTTCTTGAAGCGTCACGCGCTGATCGCTGTCTTTAGCGAGCATCGGGTTATAGGTGCCGATACGCTCGATAAAGCGGCCATCACGCGGGCTGCGGGAATCCGCAACAACGATACGGTAGTAGGGACGCTTTTTTGCGCCGCCACGGGAAAGTCGAATACGCAGAGACATGGTTCTCGCTATCCTTTTCAGTGTTTGCGTACTGCGGTGAGTACGATCGTTAATCCAAAAGCTCGTGTTCTCGGCCGACTTATTTAAAAGGCGGCATCATTCCTGGTGGAAGGCTGGACATGTCGGGCATGCCTCCGCCACCAGCGCCCATTCCGGGGCCGGGCATTCCGGGCATACCTTTGCCGCCCGACTTGCCCATTTTCTTCATCATCTTGCTCATCATGGTGAACTGCTTCAAAAGGCGGTTCACCTCCGGCACCGTGGTGCCGGATCCAGCCGCGATGCGTTTGCGCCGCGAGCCGTTAATCAGTTTTGGGTTGCGCCGTTCACGCACCGTCATGGATCGAATGATCGCTTCTTGATGTGCGATTTTCTTTTCATCGACATCGGCGTTGGCAAGCTGCTTTTTCATCTTGCCCATGCCCGGGATCATGCCCATCAAGCCCTTAAGGTCACCCATCTTGCGCAGCTGACCGATTTGGGTCGCCATGTCTTCAAGGGTGAACTGACCCTTCATCATGCGCGCGGCAGCCTTTTCGGCCTCATCCTTGTCGATGACCTGGGATGCGCGCTCGACCAGACCGACCACATCGCCCTGACCGAGGATCGAACCCGCTACGCGGCGTGCATCGAAGGCGTCCAACTCATCAATTTTTTCGCCGACGCCCAAGAATTTGATTGGCGTATCGGTCACGGCCTTCATCGACAGCGCCGCACCGCCGCGCGCATCGCCATCGACGCGCGTCAGCACGATGCCGGAGATACCGACTTTATCGTGAAATTCCTTGGCGACGTTGACCGCGTCTTGACCGGTCATGGCGTCGGTTACCAGCAGCGTTTCGCCGGGATCAACGGCGTCGCGAACCAACTGGACTTCTTTCATCAGCTGCTCGTCGATGTGCAAACGACCGGCAGTGTCGAGCATCACCACGTCATAGCCTTCGGTACGCCCCACATGCATGGCGCGCTTGGCGATCGCGACGGGCTGCTCACCGAACACGATCGGCAAAGTAGCGATGGTATTTTGCTGGCCCAGCTGCTCAAGCTGCTGCTGGGCGGCGGGACGATAGATGTCCAGCGACGCCATCAAAACTTTTTTCTTTTCCAAACGCGTCAAGCGCGCGGCAATCTTGGCGGTGGTGGTGGTTTTACCAGAGCCTTGCAGGCCGACCATCAGCACGGCGTTGGGCGGGTTTCCGTATACGCGCAGTGGTTCCGGCTCGGCGCCCAGCATATCGACCAGGTGATCGTGTACCACCTTGACCACCATCTGGCCCGGGGTGACGGAGCGCAGGACGTCTTCACCGACGGCGGCTTCGGAAACCTTGGCAATGAAATCTTTGACGACCGGCAGCGCCACGTCTGCTTCGAGCAGCGCAACACGCACTTCGCGCATGGCTTCGGAAACATCCGATGCCTTCAGCGCGCCGCGTCGTGTCAGCTTGTCGAATACGCCGCCAAGCTTGTCGCTCAAACCTTCAAACATGCACTCACTACCATCGTGATCTGTTTAAACCCCAGTGCTCTCATACACCGTACTCATCCGCCGCTTCCGTAACCCTTAGGCAAAACGCAAAACGCGCCAGTGCGCGAAACTCGCGGACTGGCGGTGCCCCCATGATCAATCCGAGGGACAACGTAAATTCAGCACGTGTGGCTGATGAGTGCGCTTATCTACGCTGTCCGGCGGATAAGAGTCAACATCTTTTGGTGTTTTTTCCCGCCAACGAGAGACTTCGGTAGTTGACTTATCAGCGAACCCCAAACACTCTAACGCACTTCAAACGAGTTGATGAATAGTCTTGTTTGGTTGTTTATTCGAAATCAATAATAACGAATTATGGATAAATTTGGAGCCCACACATGAGTAGACGCCCGCCCAAGGAAGTCCCCGATCCCATCGACACCCACGTCGGCCAACGCCTCAAAGCGCGACGCGTGGGCTTGCGGATCAGCCAGTCCGAAATCGGCAAAGCGCTGGATGTTACGTTCCAGCAAATCCAAAAATATGAAAACGGTGCCAATCGAATTGGCGCCAGCAATCTTTATAAGCTGGCTCAGGCCTTAAACGTCGAAGTCTCCTATTTTTTTGACGACCTCCCCTCCGGCAGTAAAATCAAATCACTGTCGGATCAGCCTGCAGCGTCATTTGAACACGACCCCATGACCCAACCGGAATCCATCAAACTGGTGCACAACTATTTCCGCATCATCAGTCCCGGCGTCCGTGGGCGTGTATTTCAATTGGTCAAATCCATTGCCGACGCTGAGGCGCTTGCTGAAGAAGACAACTAACGTCTCTATGGCCCTAATGAGGGCCTCATCACCAGGCCCCGAGTTGGGCCAAGTAATCTGAGGACGTAAGAGCTTCGGCACCTTGACCCCGTTTTTAGCGCAAATTGCGGCGATAGGCGCCACGCCCCGCCGCAATTTTGTGACAAATAAAATACACCATATAAGTGCATGAAAAATCATTGTATACTTAAGGGTGTGCAACCATTATAATGCCATTAGATCGTTATACAACTTGATTGCAACCGTCAGGCATTTTTATGGGAAGCTATACAATGATCGACCCCCCTGAGCGCGAAGAGGGCGACAGTGGCGTCAAACAAGAGTACGCCCCATCAACGCAAACACCACTCAAAAGATCCTCTCTAGATCATGATATCCCCATCCGTCTGAAGGCCCTACGCATGTCGCTCGGCCTTAGCGCCGCCATGATGGACCGCCAGTCGGGCTTCACCAGCGGGACGATCGGACGTTTAGAGCGGGGTGACCTGCGCGTTTACGCCAATCACCTCTATCGCATCAGCTCTGCCACTGGCATTGCCATAAGTTACTTTTATGAACAGCTCGACGGCCTTACTGCCAACGTGGGCGAGAATGAGATCGAAGGTGGTCAAGAACTGGAAAAACAACGCCTTTTGCTGGCTTATATGAAAATCAAAGACCCGACATTGAAACGCGATGTGTTCGAACTGGTGGAAACTTTAGCCGCCGAGTCCGTGTCCAAACGGCGCTGAACTCGCCCGAGCCCTAGCGTGCTGTGGCAAAGCCCTGGACTTGTGGGCCTTTCCCCCCATATAAAGCCCCCATGGCACCGCTTGATTTCATAAAGATGCACGGGCTCGGCAACGATTTCGTCATCCTGGACGGTCGCGATAACGGACTGACCGTATCGCGCGATGTCGTGCGCGCGATTTCCGACCGCCGCCAAGGCGTGGGCTGCGATCAGTTCATCATCATGCAACCACCCCAAAACGCCATCGCAGACGTGTTCATGCGCATCTACAACACCGACGGTTCGGAAAGCGGCGCATGCGGCAACGCAACGCGCTGCATCGCCAGCTTGGTGATGCGCGAACAGGCTACCAGCCACGTCATCGTTGAAACCATTTCGGGTCTGCTCGATTGCGAAAATGTCGGTGGCGGGCTTTACAGCGTGGATATGGGGCCGGCGCGTCTAGACTGGCGCGATTTGCCGCTGTCCGAAGCCCGCGACACCGAACACTTGAATATCGAGGCCGGACCGCTGAAAAATCCGGTCGGCGTTAACATGGGCAATCCCCACGCGGTGTTCATGGTCGACAACGCCGAGGCCATCGACCTCACGGTGTTCGGCCCGATGGTCGAACACGACAAACTGTTTCCCGAACGCACCAACGTCGAAGTCGTCGAAGTGCTGTCGTCGGAGCGCATCCGCATGCGGGTGTGGGAACGCGGCGCGGGCATCACCCAGGCTTGCGGTTCCGGCGCATGCGCGGCCCTGGTCGCGACCGCTAGGCGCGGCTTGACTGGGCGCAAAGCCGATGTGGTTTTGGATGGCGGTACGCTCAGCATCGAATGGATGCCCGACAACAACGTATTGATGACCGGCCCGGTGGCAACCAGCTTCGTCGGCAATATCGATCCGTCTCTGTTGGGGGACGATGAATGAGCTCTAACGATATCATCACGTTGGGCTGTCGCCTCAACACCCTGGAATCAGAAGTCATGCGTGACGCGATGGCCAAGGCTGGCGTCAACGATGCGGTGATCATCAACACCTGCGCCGTCACCGCCGAAGCCGAACGCCAAGCGCGCCAAACCATCCGCCGCATCAAGCGCGAACGCCCCGGTGCGCGCATCATCGTCACCGGCTGCGCCGCGCAACTGGACCCGGAAAAATTCGCCGCCATGGATGAAGTCGAACGCGTGGTCGGCAATGCCGAAAAGCTCGACGGTGCAAAACTATTTGGACCCAACGGCGGCTTGGGTCAAAACGAACCGACCTCCATCGTCGTGTCCGACATCAACGAAGTCAAAGAAACTGCCGGACATCTGGTGTCCGGCTTGGACGGGCGCACCCGCGCGTTTGTCATGGTCCAGCAGGGCTGCGACAACGACTGCACGTTTTGCATCATTCCTGCCGCACGCGGACCCAATCGATCCGTACCGTTGGACCAGATTGTCGCCCAGGTGAAAAAATTGGTCGCTGCCGGTCATCTGGAAGTGGTGCTGACCGGCGTGGACATCGCCGCGTACGGTTCCGACACCGGCTTGACGGACGAAAACGGCACAGGCCTTAGCACCGTGATCCGCGCCATCCTCAAAGGTGTGCCGGATTTGGCGCGCTTGCGCCTCAGCTCGCTGGACCCGGCGCGTTTGGATGATGCATTCTTTGACGTGCTCGCTCACGAACCGCGCCTGATGCCGCACCTGCACCTCAGCTTGCAAGCCGCCGACAACATGGTGCTCAAGCGCATGAAGCGCCGCCACTCTGTTGACGACGTACGCGCCGTTGTCGAACGCGCTCGTGCGGTGCGCCCCGACACCGTATTCGGCGCAGACCTGATTGCAGGCTTTCCCACGGAAACGGACGCAATGTTCGCGACGACCCTAAGCAACGTCGAAGACATGGGCCTGCAATACCTGCACGTGTTTCCCTATTCCACCCGCCCCGGCACCCCGGCGGCGCGCATGCCGCAAATCCCTGGTGACGTCGCGAAACGCCGCGCCAAAATGCTCCGCACCGCAGGCGAAGCCAATTTGGGCCGTCATCTCGAAAGCTTGGTCGGCGACAGTCAAATGGTGCTGGTCGAAAAGCCGACCTTCGGGCGCACGGAAACGTTTGCACCGGTGCAGTTGGACGGTAGTCACACACCCGGTGAGCTCGTGCGCATTGCTATCGTCGGCGTTCAGGGCGGTGAACACACTCCAACACACAGGCGGCAGAATAATGGGCTGGTTTGACAGACTGAAAGCGGGCCTGGGCAAAACCTCGGTGCGCATCACCGGCGGCATCGGCAATCTGTTCACCGGCAAGCGCCGTTTGGACGACGCCACGTTGGAAGAGCTGGAAGAGATTCTCATCACCGCCGACATGGGCGTGAGCACGGCGGCGAAGATCACCGCCGGATTGGCCAAAACTCGCTTCGATCAGGAAATCAGCAACGAAGAGGTTCGCGAAACCTTCGCCGCCGACATCACTGCAATCTTGGAACCGGTCGCCAAGCCGTTAGAAATCCGCGCCGAGCTCAAACCCCATGTTATTTTGGTGTGCGGCGTCAACGGTTCGGGCAAAACCACCACCATCGGCAAGCTCGCCAAGCAATATTCTGAGCAAGGCAAAAAGGTCATGCTGGCTGCTGGCGATACCTTTCGCGCCGCCGCTATCGAACAGCTGCAAGTGTGGGGTGAGCGCACCGGCGTTCCGGTGATCGCGCGCGACATCGGCGCGGACGCGGCAGGCCTGGCTTACGACGCCATGGAACAAGCCCGGGATGCCAGCGTCGATGTGTTGCTGATCGACACAGCCGGACGACTGCAAAACAAATCGCACCTGATGGAAGAGCTGGAAAAGATCGTCCGCGTGATTAAAAAAGTCACCCCCGACGCGCCCCACGACGTGATCTTGGTGCTTGACGCCACGGTCGGCCAAAACGCCCACGCCCAGGTCGAAACCTTCAAACAAGCGGTCAACGTTACCGGCTTGGTGATGACCAAACTGGACGGCACCGCCAAGGGCGGCGTGGTGGTGGCGCTGGCCGATAAATTTGGGCTGCCGGTTCACGCCATCGGCGTTGGTGAAGGGGTCGATGACTTGCACCCCTTCAAGGCGCGCGACTTCGCTTGCAACCTGTTGGGCCTAGACGCCTAACTGGACCTTGCGCCCGTCGCGACGCAAACGCTTTGATCGTTCCAACCGTTTGATGGCCCGGTACAACGCTTCATGGGTCAGGCCAATGTCCTGAGCAAACCCTTTCCACGTCCCCGGCATTTCATAGTTTGTTTCGCCATCACCTAAGCGCAGCGACAAAGCCGCCATGATGCGATCTTCCGCCGAACGCATAGCACGCAATTCAATGTTCGAGCGTAGCCGCTGAACCTGCCCCGCCATACCTTGGCAAAACTCGACCGCAAACGCCCCATCATTTTGCATCAGATTGAGCATCGCCGTTTTTTCAAACAAAGCGATCTTCGCACCCCCAATTGCGATGCCATCACAATGGTAATGGGGAGAAAACAATGCGGCTTCGGCAAACACTTCACCACCTTGAGCTCGATGCACAATGATCTCTGCGCCTTCGCGTGTGGTGCGGCGCAAGTGGGCTTGGCCGTGCAACACGCCGTACATATGCTGCGTCGCATCGCCGCGATGAAAGAGCATCCGGTCGTCATCCACCTTCTCAATGCGCGCTGCGCCGCCCAGACGTTTAACGAGTTCCACCACCGGCATAGGCACCCCCTTATCCATATGATTGCGATCATACGGCAGAATCAGTTTGCCGCCTATGCTTCAATATCGCACACAATTGAGGACCCATCGATGACCGCCCGTATGCCCCTGATTTGGATGATCACAGCATTCTTGTGCGCCTCACAAAGCACAGCCGCACATGCCGATGAACGGACTTTGGTGGAAATGCCCGCACTGATGCAAGATCACCTGCTGGGCAACATGCGCGACCATCTGCATGCGCTGGATGATGTCTTGGCGGCCCTGGCCGATGGCGACGCCGCAACAGCTGGGCAAGTTGCCGAAGCGCGTTTAGGCATGTCATCATTGGACGATCATGGTGCCGCGCACATGGCACCGTTCATGCCCGAAGGCATGCGCGCGGCGGGCACAGAACTACACCGCGCCGCCAGTCGATTTGCCCAAGTCGCCGCAAACGCCGATGTCGAACATACGTTCGAAGCGCAGCAAAGCGTGTTCGCCGCATTGCAAGACATCACCGCGACCTGCAACGCCTGTCACGACGGCTATCGCATCCGTTAATTTTTAGGTGGTTGGGTCGCTGGAAGGCGCGTCGGTCGGCATCGGCATTTTGCCGTTTGGATCTTTTTCCATCATCTCGGCCACCGCATCATAGGTGCGCGCGTTGACGTCCATTTGTTCTTTCAGATCGGGATTTTGCGCCCCAATGTCGCGAAAGAACACCGCTGCGTTGCGCAACAGATTAATGGCGAGTTCGGCGTGCGTGGCCATGGGAAAACCCTTTCATTCAATGCAAGTCTCTCACCCGTAAACATGGGTTGGGTGAGGGCGTAAAAAAAGACCCAAATTTGGGCCTAATCCGTCGAAAACGGGACAGAACCCTGTCCTAGACCTTAAGGTCCAGATAAAACCCCCGCGGCACGTCGCCGCGCAGCGGCTGGCCGGACGACAAAGCCCGGTCCAAGCGGTTCAACGAAGCTTGATTTTGCGGCGTTTCGACGTTGTTGAGGACATTGGCGCGACGCGACACATCGCCAGCATCGCCGTAACCTTTAGCAGCAGCGGGGGCTACACCCGAGACCACAGAAGGACGCGCTCCACCCACCCCTGAACGTTGAGCAGAGGGCCGAACGACCGGTGTGGAAACATTCGTGATATCAGCCATAACCGCCACTATCTCACAAAAAAACTTAAAGGTTCGTCAAACGCCCCAATATCAGAGCTTCGGACATCCTAGCAGGTCTAACGCCCATTGAAAAGACACGCGAATTCGCCATCCCGCACCCTTTCCCCCGAACGCAGAGACCCGCCCATCCTTTCGGATGAACGGGTCTGCGTAGGTTGGTCTGTCCTGATGTTCGCATTCACGCAGAAAACTCAAACGTGAGAAGCGAACCAATGCTCAGGCCCTAACGTCAACCACTTCACCACGCCCTTCGGGGGGAACGGCCCCCTTTTGAGCGTCCTGGGCTGCGGTGTCTTGCTGCGCCTGCTTAACTGCCTGATTGGCAGCTTCAGTCACAACAACGGCCGCAACCTGCTCCGCCTGTACAGTCTGGCGGAGAGCGACGAGTGCTTGTTGAACGTTGGCGGCTGAGCCTGCTGAATTTACAGACATATCGGCTCTCCTTTCTCGGAACCGGCGCGCCCGCCCGAAAGCGGGGCAGCGATTCAAAGCAACGGTTCTGTCGCTTAAGCGGAACTGGATAACACCCCAGAAAGAGGGAGCATCCGGCCCCGCGACTCGTGTCTGTCGTTTGTGTTTTCAGCAATCAAAGACCCATCGAACACAGACGCGGACCTTCTTTTTATATCACAACTCGCCCAAAAAGTGAATACACCGGCTATACCGCCCATTTTCACACGAAAAAACCCCCAGCCTCTTCGGCTGGGGGTTTTTATTCAAACCAGCTGAGAAAGCTTAGCCTTCCAGCGCGGCAACGCCCGGAAGCGTCTTGCCTTCGATCCATTCCAGGAATGCACCGCCCGCGGTCGAGATGTAGGTGAAATCATCGGCCGCACCGGCATGGGCCAAGGCGGCAACCGTATCACCACCACCGGCGACCGACAGCAGCGTACCGGCTTTGGTCAAACGCGCTGCAGCCTGCGCCGCAGCGTTGGTGCCCTTGTCGAACGGTTCGATTTCAAACGCGCCGAACGGGCCGTTCCACACCAGGGTCTTGCAGCCTTCGAGACGCTTTTCCACGTCTGCGATGGTCGCTGGGCCAACATCCAGCGCCATCATGTCCGCGGGAATGTCGTCCAAACCGACGACTTTATTCGCGGCGCCGGCGGCGAATTCAGCGGCAACCACCAAATCCAGCGGCAGGACGATTTCACAGCCATTGGCCGCTGCATCAGCGACGATTTTACGGGCTTCATCAGCCATGTCTTTTTCGCACAGCGACTTGCCGACATCGTGACCGTTGGCGAACAAGAAGGTGTTGGCCATGCCGCCGCCGATGATGATCATGTCGACTTTCTTGGACAGATTGCCGAGCACTTCCATCTTGGTCGAAACCTTGGCGCCACCAACCACGGCGGCGACCGGTTTTTGCGGGGTACCGAGCGCACCGCCCAAAGCTTCCAGTTCCGCCTGCATCAAGCGACCGGCAGCGGCGGGCAATTTGCGCGCCAGAGCTTCGGTCGAGGCATGTGCGCGATGCGCGGTGGAAAATGCGTCGTTGACATAGACATCGCCCAAAGACGCCAAGGCGCCGGCGAAGCCGTCATCGTTTTCGGTTTCTTCGGCGTGGAAACGGACGTTTTCCAACATCGCCACATCGCCGTTGCTCATCGCCGCGATCACGGCTTTGGCGCTGTCGCCGATGGTGTCGGTGGCGAACGCCACGGCGCAACCCAGCGCGGACGCCATAGCGTCGGCAACCGGCTTCAAAGTCATTTCCGGCACCACTTGACCTTTGGGACGGCCGAAGTGCGACAGAATGATGACTTTTGCGCCTTTGGCGGAAAGATCTTTGATGGTTTGCGCGGAACGGTCGATACGCGTCGTGTCGGACGGCTTGCCGTCCGACATCGGAACGTTCAAGTCGGCGCGCACCAGAACGCGCTTACCGGCGACATCCAGGTCATCAATGGTTTTAAAAGTGCTCATGGTCTTATCCTCTTGGCAGGCTAGCCTGCTTCCCTGTTGGCTATACATCACGGTTCAGAACCGGCCGGCTGGGGAGGAAGGCCGACGGCATCTTTGAGCCCGTTTTATGCTGATTCCTGCATCAAAAGGCAAGTGAAGAGTCATCGACAAGGCCTACAGATCACGCCGCAGGCAGGCGCAGACGCACGCTCAATCCGCCCAAATCCGACGCATCCAGCGACAACGAGCCGTGATACAGCTCAGCCAGTTCATGCACGATGTTGAGCCCCAGGCCGCTGCCCGGCGTGGCTTCGTCGAGACGTTTGCCGCGTTTGAGTACATCGTCGCGCAGCTCAGCGGGGATGCCCGGCCCATCGTCATCGATGATCAAGACAATCTCACGGCCTTCACGTTTGCCCGTCACACGCACCCGACTGGCGGCCCATTTACAGGCGTTGTCGAGCAAGTTGCCAAGCATTTCTTCAACGTCTTGGTGGTCGCCAACAACGCTATGTTCGCGCACGTTGACCAGAGAAATGCTCACCCCTACGCCATCATTTTTGCGCTGATATATACGCTGCAAGGTGCGTTTAAGTCCCGAGGCGATATCCCCAACATCTGCTTTCAGGCCCGGCACGCCCAATCCGCCAGCAGCCCGCGCACGAGCCAAATGGCGAGTGACCAGATCGTTCATGGTGGTCACTTGTTCGCGCAAAGTCGTGGCGCATTGACCATCCATGCCGTCGGCTTCATTGCTCAACACAGCCAGCGGCGTTTTCAAGGCATGGGCCAGATTGCCCGCATGGGTGCGCGCGCGTTGAATGACTTCGGCGTTGTGGTCGAGCAGCTTGTTCAGATCAAAGACCAGCGGTTCAACCTCGCTGGGGAACGCACCGGTCATGCGCTCCGTTTCACCCGCATGAATGGACGCCAATTTTTGGCGCACCAATTTCAAAGGCCTGAGCCCCAAGATGACCTGCAGCACCACCGCCGCCATGAGCCCGAGCCCCAACAACAACAAGGAACTGATCAAGGTTTCGGTGAATTCTTCGGTGGCGCGATCAATGACTGACGCAGGGCCGGTAAAAAAGATCACAACATCTTTGTCATAGCCCGGCAAAGAAAATGCCTCCGCCACGACGCGCAGCCGCTCATCACGCGGGCCATCGACAAAGAAGCTTGTCACTTCACCACGCGGTGGAGCCGGTTTGATGGGCAAGACCTGATCCCATAGCGAACGTGAACGTTCCACCACCTCACCCTCGGCAATGAGTTCCCAATACCAACCCGACAACGGGCGCAGGTATGACGGATCAGTCGGACGACGGGTTAATCCCACCTTGCCATCCACCACGTCGGTATAAGACAGAAGCTCCTCGACGTGGCGCTCCAACCCATAATCGAACGAGGTCTCCACGTGCGTGCGAAAATGCTTGCTCAGCACCCAACCGCCGATGACCAAGGTCGCAACGATCCAGGTCACGGAGATCAAGATCAGACGTAAACTGACGGAGCGCCCCAACATCACGGCGCGCCTTAAACGGTTTCGCCGGGCGGCGACATGGAATAACCGCGACCACGATGCGTCTTGATCAAATCTGATGAAAGCTTTTTACGCAGGCGTGCGATGAACACCTCGATGGTGTTGGAATCGCGGTCGAAATCCTGATCGTAAATGTGTTCGATCAGTTCCGTTTGCGACACCACCCGGCCTTGATGATGCATGAAATATGACAACACCTTCAACTCATGCGCGGTCAGCGACACCGCAGCGCCATCCATCGTCACCTTGCCGGTACGGGTGTCCAACTCCACCGGACCGCATTCAAATATCGGCGTCGCGTGGCCTGCCGAACGGCGGATCAAGGCGCGCACGCGGGCCAGCAATTCTTCCATATGGAAAGGTTTGGTCAGATAGTCATCTGCGCCCGCGTCGAAGCCCCCGACCTTTTCGTTCCAGCTGTCGCGCGCGGTGAGAATCAACACCGGCATGTCGCGATCCCCCTGGCGCCAATGGCTGAGGACTGAAATGCCATCGATTTTCGGTAGGCCCAAGTCCAAAACGATCACGTCGTACGGTTCGGTATCGCCAAGAAATTGGCCTTCTTCACCGTCCGGCGCTTCATCGACGCTGTAGCCTGCTTCTGACAGCGCGCGACTGACCTGGCGACGCAGATCCGGCTCATCTTCAACGACCAAAACGCGCATATACTTCGTCCCCCAACCCCATCATGTGATTAAGCTTTGCGAAACGACATCAGTCGTCACGCTTGCCATATTCATTATCGTTACCGTCAACGTCTAGAATCTCAAGCGTTTTTGCATGCACTTTCAGTTGTAGAACATTGCCTTCGGGAGTCAGAAGCTTAATTTCATAAATCAACGTCGGACCGATGCCGAATTTGTCTTCTTCTTCGAGCTCGACCTCGATGACGTCGCCTTTGAAGCTTTTTTCGACGGCGAGCAACGCTTTGGGCAGCGGCTCCACTTCGCCGCGCAGCATCGCAGCGCGGGCGCGGTCTTGGTCCTTATCATCGGCAAGCGCCGGAACCGCAAACATCCCCACAGCCCCCATCATCAAAGTGACAATAAGAGACTTAAGCCCAATCTGGCAGTGAGCCGTTTTCATGGAAAAACCCTTTCGCTCTAGCGCATGAAGTAAAGCACGACCGCCATGGCAATAGCGAGAGCTATCAAAGGACGCGCCATGCCGACGGGCTTGATGTCTTCGCCCGAAACGTCGGCGGGAACGTGCTTGTCGCCGGTGATCATGGCGCGCGGCAGGTTTTCGCGCGATATGATCCCGTGCGCGAACACCCCGACGACGTGGGCGAAGATGAGCACCAACAAGAAATTTGCAAAGCCTTCGTGAGCTTCACCTAAAAAACCGCCGCCGATGTGCGACAAGGGGCCGACGTAGCCGTCTTCCGATGACATCAAACCGGTCAAGACGGTGAACAAAATCACGACGATCATCGCGATGATCATCCAGCCGCCCAGTGGATTATGGCCCAGTGAAAACGGCGGACGGAACGCCATAAGGCGCGCCGTGTAGCTGGAGACTTCTTCCGGGCCGTGCACAAAATCGCCAAACTGCGCATGGCGACTGCCGATCACGCCCCAAACAGCCCGAAATGCGACAAAACCGATCAGCAACGTACCTGAATAGACGTGGATCCAAAACGCGCCGCCGTCAGCCTCAGATGACACCCAGGCCAGTGCCACAACGAACACCAAAGCCCAGTGAAAAATCCGCGTTGGGAAATCCCAGACTTTAACCACACGGTCTTTAGCAGAGGTCTTTGGGGGCTGCGCATGAGGCGCGCCCATATGTCCGCTCAGGCGTCCATTGTTCATGGGGGGGCATCCACTTTTTTGTTCTGCCGTGCGTTTGCTTTGCCTATTATCGGGCCTATTATCCGACCTAATATATCGCGTCTGGCATTGCACAAAGCACGCTCATTTGCTTTACCAGCATGGCCCAAGCAAGATGAATGTGCGCTGAATAACAAGATAAGCATAAATTCAGTTTGTTTTGACTAAGATACGCTTGCTGAATACAGCTCAACACGAGATAGAATGCGCAATTTTTTGGGTGATCCTTTGGGGAAGTGTGATAGCGAAAATGACTGACGACGCAAAGTCTTCCGGCCGCGCCAGCCGCAATGTAAAAGTTTGGGATCTGCCGACCCGAATCTTCCACTGGACTCTGGTGGCGATGGTCCTGATCGGCTATCTCACCGGTTGGGTTTTCGCTGAAAACACCATGGGTCTGCATCTTTGGGCCGGTTATATCACCGTCATCTTACTGGTTTTCCGCCTCACCTGGGGGTTGTTTGGCAGCGAATACTCGCGCCTGGAAACGTTTACCTTCAGCCCCGTGCACATCTTAGAGCACATGAAAGAGCTGATCACGCTACGCCCCGTCAAACACTACATCGGTCACAACCCAACCGGATCTTTGATGGTGTTCGGCCTATTGTTCGTGCTCGCGGTGATAACCCTGTCGGGGCTGATGGTGCTGGGCGGCGAAGAAAACCAGGGCCCCTTGGCGGGTTCAGCCAATTACATCATCGGCGACATGGCCGCCACCATCCACAATACGTTCGTCATTTTGCTGTTGGCGATGATCGTCCTGCACATCGTCGGCGTGTTCGTGGAAATCAAGCTCACCGGCGAAAAATTGGTGCGCGCAATGATCACTGGTTTGAAGGCCGTGCCTAAAGACACCCCATCGCTGCAGCACCGTAAAGCGCGGCCCATCGCTGCAAGCATCGTCATTTTAATCTTTGTCGGCCTAGCGGGATCCATGTTGTGGGCGTTTTCCACCATGCCGCCGTCGGGGCTGATCAATTTGCCGTCCAACGACGTTTATGAATCTGAGTGCGGTGATTGCCACAAACCGTTCCACCCCAGCTTGCTGCCCATCGACAGCTGGAAACAGATGATGGCCGGGCTCGACGATCATTTCGGTGAGGATGCGACGCTGGATGACGCCACCGTCATCGAAATCACCGCTTATCTAACCCGCTATGGTGGCGAGAGCTGGGACACCGAAGCGGCCAACCGTTTTCGCATCGTCGATCCGCAAAAGCCACTTGAAATCACCGCGACGCCCTACTGGATTCGCAAACACGAAGAGATCGACCCGAAAAACTTCAAGTTGAAGAAAGTGGGCGTCAAATCCAACTGCGGCGCTTGTCATACAGATCATTACACCGGCCGTTTCGACGACCAGAAAATCAAAATCCCGAAGGAGAATTGAGAGATGAAATCCATCAAAGCACTGGTTTGCACGTTCGTCCTGGCCGCAGCATTCGGCGCTACCGTGGCCAGCCCGGCATCCGCCGGTCCGCGTGAAGACATCATCGCTGGCTTCATGGCCGAAGGCGCCGGCCCCGGCAACGCCGCCAATGGCGCGGCCATGTATTCCGGCAACTACGGCACCGGCAAGCCCGACACCCCCAAATGCACCACGTGTCACGGCGCAACACCGCAACAAGCCGGCCAAACCCGCACCGGCAAAGCCATCGCCCCGATGGCGCTTTCGCGCACCTCTGACCGCTTCACCGACAAAAAGAAAGTCGACAAGTGGTTCCGCCGCAACTGCAAAGGCGTGATCGGCCGCGAATGCACGGCACAGGAAAAAGTCGACTGGATCACCTACTTGTCGAGCCAGTAATAAGGCCACGCAAGGCGGGCGGTTTGGTGTTTTGCCGGACCGCCCGTTCTGTCTTTTTTTAGGGGGAAGGGAAAACCATCATGAGAAATGCACTCATCATCGCCGCAACACTTATCGGCGCGTCCGCCACCATATCGAATGGGGCACGCGCCGAAAGTTTTACGCCGATCAAAGATCAAAAAATCACCGCCGCATGCGGCGAATGCCACATGACTTTTTTTCCGCAAATGCTGCCGCAAGCAGGCTGGACAAAAATCATAGATGATTTGTCGAACCACTTCGGTGAAGACGCCTCACTGGACGCCGCCACCCAGGCCTATGTGCTGAACTATCACCTGGGCGATTCCGCCGATGTGAAGTCCACCCGCGCCGCCAAAAAATGGATGAACAAAGTGGACCTGAACAATCCGCCCGAGCGCATCGTGACCGCGCCGCGCTTCGTCAAAAAGCACTCCGGCAAAGAATTCTCCCGCATGTGGGATCGCAAAAAAGTAAAATCAAAAGCCGACTGCGTCACCTGTCATAAAGACGCGCAACGCGGCATCTTTGAAGACGATTGAGCCTTCATTGCTGACATAAAAAAAGGCCCGGATTTCACCGGGCCTTTTTTTATTTTTAATGGTCACCTTTTTTACTGGGCTTGCAGGCGCTGAATTTGCGCCTCCGCCTCCGCCACTTTGGCCATGTCACCCATCACTTGGTAGGCTTTGGCGAGGCGTTGCCAGCCTGCCAGATCATCGGGGTTTTCTTTCAGCTTGTCCGCCAGGCGTTGGACCATGGATTGGATCATCGCTTGGCGATCGTCAACCGACATCTGTTGAGCGTCTTGCATTTGCTCAGCCGTCGGCCCTGGCGCTGCCGGTGCTGCTACGCCCGCTTGCAGACGAGCCACCTGGGCGTCGGCCTCTGCGGCTTTGGCCGTTTCCCCCTGCACCCGGTAAACCTGGGCCAGACGTTGCCAGCCCGCCAGATCGTCGGGATTGTCTTTCAAGCGATCAGCTAAACGTTGGACCATGGATTGAACCATCGCCTGGCGTTCCTCGGGCGTCATTTGCTGCGCGTCTTGCATCTGTTCGGCAGTCGGTCCCGGTGATGCAAATTCCCCCGGTCCTGTCGGCATACCAGCGGGTGGGCCAACGGGCGGCAACATTGCGACCTCGGGCATCTCAACACCGATCTCGTTGGCCAACGCCGTCATGCGGTCTTGAATCTGCCCCACCCATTCAGCGTCCGACGGCGAGACTTTGAGCAGCTGGACGTATTCATCCATAGCCCCGGCCAAATCGTCGTGCTGCTGACGTTCCAGCGCCAGATAGAAGTACGAGCGCGGTTCAGACGGGTCCTTGGTTTTGACTTCTTTAAGCAGCTCCGCCACCGCAGGAAGGACCACCGTTTTTTCCGCCATGATCAGCGCTTCGGCCCACGCGGTCAGCGGTTCGGGATGACGGTCGGTCAGGTTGACGACTTTTTCATACGCCGCTGCCGAGTCCGCAAAGCGGTTCATCGCTTCGTAAACCTGGGCGAGGATCAGCCAGCCTTCGATATCTTTGGGGTTTTCTTTCAGACGCGCTTCCAACTGGGCAAGCAATTCCATCGCCCGCGCGCGGGTGTCGGCGCCTTGGCCCTCACCCTGGGCTTGAGCCTGTTGCTGCATCTGCTGGCGCTGCGCCAACGGCTGATCGCGCAATTCGGGCTGACCGAGGTACATATAAAAAGCCACTGCACCCAATGGCACCGCAACCACGATCGCGGCAATCAGTGCCATTGACGATTTGGGCTTGGACGTTGCGGCGATTTCCAGTGCGCTGTCTTGATCTTGACCCGCCGTCAGCATGCGCCGCTCGATTTCGGTGCGGGCGGCAAGCGCTTGATCTGCGCTCAACACACCACGTTCCAAATCGCGGTCGACTTCGGCCAACTGGTCTTTATAGACGGTTATATCAAAGTCGGCGCGACCGGGCGTCACGCCATCAGACTTGACCTTGCGCGCCAATGGCACAATCATAAACACCAGCGCGAGGACTGTCAGCGCGGCGGTAGCACTCCAAAACGCGATCATGCGCTATCTTCCTTCAATAGTTCGTCGAGGCGACGACGTTCGTCATCGCTCAAGGGGGCGCTTTGCGGACCGGATGTCGATATCTCAGATCCGCCGTCCACGCTTTTGCGACGGCGGAACATCATCGCCACCCAAAACAGGCCGAGCACGGCTATTGCCGCCGGGCCGATCCACAGCACCAAGGTCGCCGCTTTGAACGGTGGGTTCAGCAATACATAGTCGCCATAGCGATCCACCATGTAGTCGAGAACTTCTTTGTTGCTATCGCCCGCCGAGATGCGTTCACGCACCAGCACGCGCATATCCCCCGCCAGCTCGGCATTGGAATCGTCGATGGATTGATTTTGACAGACCACGCAACGCAGTTCTTTACCCACTTCGCGGGCGCGCGCTTCCAGTGTGGAGTCCCTCAAGATTTCGTTCGGTTCAACGGCCTGCACGCTGAGCGGTGCGAACACCGCCAGCATCAGGGCGACGGTCAAGATCCTGATCATATTTTGCGCAGCTCCTGTATCAACGGCCACAAGGTGCTTTCCCACACGTCCGGCGTTATGGGGCCAATCTGCTTGTAGCGGATCACCCCTTTTTGATCGACGATGAAGCTTTCCGGAGCGCCCGTCACGCCAAATGCAATCGCGGCTTTGGAATTGGGGTCGTTCCCGATCAAGGTGTATGGATTGCCAAATTTCGCCAACCACTTCGGCCCGGCGTCGGGTTTCTTTTCGCGCCAGTCGATGCCGTAGATCGGCACCAGACCCTGTTCTTTGATTTTCATCAAGAACGGATGTTCCGCCTGACACGCCACGCACCACGACCCAAACAGGTTGACGATGGTGACTTGGCCGAGCAAATCCTTAGAGCCAAAGCCCTTCTCGTGGCCTTGGATGGGGGCCAGATCGAACGGCGGCACTTCGCGATTAATCAGCACCGAAGGCAAGATATTAACCGACTTGCCGCCGCTCACTTGCTTGAGTTGCATGATCGAAAAGCCACCAACGACCAGCAAAACCATCAACGGAATGACGTATAAAAAACGTTTCATTATGCGTCCCTCACTCGCCCTATTCAGCCGCAGCCGGTTGTGCGGCTTGATCAGGCGTGCGCTTCTTGGTTTTTTCCGGCGCGCCGACACGGTGACGGCGATCGGACAAGCTGATCACAGAACCCAAAACCAACATCAATGCGCCCACCCACAACCACAACACCAACGGATTGTGGAAGATGCGCACCACGTAGCCATCGCCGTTTTGCTCTTTATTGCCAAGCGCGACATAAAGATCGGCCAAGAACGTGGTCTCAATCGCGGCTTCGGTGGTGGGACGTCCTTGAACCGGATAGATCCGATTTTCGGGATACAGCCAAGTGTAATGTTGACCGCCTTCCGTCACCTCGATCGCACCGACCTGGGCCGTATAGTTCGGCCCTTGCACATCGCGCACACCTTTGAGCGTATAAGTGTAGCCGGCCAGCTCGACGGATTGATCAACATTCATCACCTGAATGCTTTCCAGCTTCCAAACGGTGGACCCGATCATGCCGGCAATGGCGATGCCCAGACCGGCATGCGCAAACGTCATGCCCCAGCTGGAACGCGGAATGTTGACCAAGCGGCGCAATGAGCTGCCCAAATCGGTTTTGAACAACCGGATGCGCACCGCAACCTCGGTCAGTGTGCCGACCACCAGCCACGCCGACAGCCCGGTGCCCAGCACCGACAAGAAACTGGCGCGATCGATCACCATCCAATTCGCCACCACCGTGATCACAGACACAATCAGTGCGACAAACAATTGCTTGAACGCACGCCCCGCATCGCCGCGTTTCCACGACAACAACGGACCGAAAGCCATAACCACAATTGCAGGCACCATCAACGGAATGAACACGGCATTGAAGAACGGAGGGCCGACGGACACTTTGTCACCACCCAGCGCATCCAAGAACAACGGATACAACGTGCCCAAAAGCACCGCAGCAGCAGCCACCGTCATCAACAAATTGTTGAGCAGCAACGAGCCTTCACGCGATACCGGCTGGAACAAACCACCGGCTTTCAGTTGCGGTCCGCGCACGGCGAACAAAGCGAACGAACCACCCACCACGGCCAACAACAGGCCCAAGATAAACACGCCACGCGCCGGATCGGACGCGAACGAGTGCACCGAAGACAGCACGCCCGAACGCACGATGAAGGTGCCGAGCAGCGAAAACGAGAACGCAACGATGGACAAAAAGATCGTCCAACCTTTTAAGGTGTTGCGCTTTTCCACCACAATGGAGCTGTGCAACAACGCGGTGCCCACAAGCCACGGCATGAAGGATGCATTTTCCACCGGATCCCAAAACCACCAGCCGCCCCAGCCGAGCTCATAGTACGCCCACCAAGACCCCAACACGACGCCAGCGGTGAGAAAACCCCACGCGGCCAGCGTCCACGGGCGCACCCAGCGCGCCCATGCGGCGTCCACGCGGCCTTCGATGAGGGCTGCGATGGCGAACGAAAAAGCGATGGAAAAGCCGACGTAGCCGAGATACAGCAACGGCGGATGAAAGGCGAGACCCGGGTCTTGCAACAACGGGTTCAGACCGCGACCGTCCATAGGAGCGGGGAAAATCCGCTCAAACGGGTTCGAGGTCAGCAAGATAAACAGATAAAAGCCCAGTGCGATCAGCGCCTGGATGCCCAGCACGCGGGCGCGCAAGCTGGGTGGCAAATTACGGCCAAAAACCGCCACCGCCAGGCCGTAGATGGCGAGGATCAACACCCACAGCATCATCGAGCCTTCGTGGTTGCCCCACACGCCGGAAACTTTATACAGCATGGGTTTCATCGAATGAGAGTTCGACGCCACGTTGAGCACCGAAAAGTCCGACACCACGTAGGCGTAGGTCAGGGCCGAAAACGACAGCACCGCGAACAGGGCTTGCGCCATGGCGGCGGGACCGGCGAAACGCATCCACTGCACATCGCCGCGTGCGGCGCCGATCAGGGGAACCGTGGATTGAAACAAGGCCACCATGAGGCCCAAAACCAACGCGAAATGTCCGAGTTCGACAATCATTTGACGGCTCCCACTGCATCGCCCTGCCATTGGCCGGACTTTTTCAAGGCGTCGACCGCTTCGGGCGGCATGTAATTTTCGTCGTGCTTGGCCAAAACTTCTTCGGCTATGAACTTACCGCCGACGACTTTGCCGGTGGTCACGATGCCTTGACCTTCGCGAAACAAATCGGGAAGCAGCCCGGCGTAGACCACCTCAACCGTGTTTTCCAAATCGGTGACCTTGAAGCGCACAGTGGCGGAGCCTTCTTCGCGCTGGACTGAGCCCTCTTCGACCAAACCGCCCAAGCGGATGCTCTGATCGGGGCCGGGGGCCTTAACGACGATGTCTGTGGGACTGTGGAACAGCGACACGCCATCGCCCAGTGCAAACAGCACCAGGCCCGTGGCCGCGCCGACCAGCGCCATGGCGACCACCACAAAGGTGAGACGCTTGTGTTTACGCTTCATCGCCATTGGGGGCCTCCTGATTTTTGTTTTTGTTGGCGTCTGCTTCGCCTTTCAGACGATCAAACGCAGATTCGGTGGCTTTCAGGCTGCGTAAGCTGGTGAACAGCAACACCGCCATCACCACTGCCGTCATGACGTAAGACGGCCACACATATGCGCCGTATCCGCCCATGGAAAAAAACTCGGCCATGCTCGGTGCTCCTTCAGCCGCCGTGAACCTGCTTGAGGCGCAGGATCCGGACTTTGTTGGCGGTTAGTTCTTGGCGAATGCGCACCAACAGAACCCACACATAATAAGTCTTAAACGCAACCGCCATGATCAACAGCGGCCACAGCATGTCGGGATGGATCGACGGTCCGCCCATTTTGATCACGCTGGCGGGCTGGTGCAGGGTATTCCACCAATCGACCGAAAACTTGATGATCGGTAAGTTGACCGCACCGACCAGCGCCAAAACGGCGGACGCTTTCGCGCCGCGCGCGCGATCATCGAACGCACCTTGCAGCGCCATGTAACCGATGTACAAGAAAAACAAGATCAGCATCGACGTCAGGCGCGCATCCCACACCCACCACGTGCCCCACATGGGTTTTCCCCACAGCGAGCCCGTCGCCAGCGACAAGAACGTGAACGCCGCCCCGACCGGCGCAGTGGCCTTAGCGGCGACATCAGCGAGCGGGTGTTTCCAAATCAGCGCAACAGCGGACGCCGCGGCCATCGCGGCATAACAAAACATCCCCATCCACGCAGCGGGCACGTGCACATACATGATGCGCACGCTTTCGCCCTGTTGATAATCAGGCGGCGCGGTGAAAAAGGACATGTACAAACCGACACCGAACAACACCACGGTGATCGCGGCCATCCAAGGCTGGACGGCGGCGGCAATTCTCAAAAAACGAGTTGGATTAGCGAAACGATGCATGGAGCCCCTGTTCTCAATCAAGCGTAAAACGCATTTTTTATTTTTGTTTGCCAGTCTGCGGGCAACCGTTTTACCCGTTACACCTTCGTTTTGCCAGACTTTGCCCCTTCGTCGTGTCCAAATTGAGGCAAATATGACAATTCGGCTTATCTACTCAAGCGCCTGTCGAAGCCCCGCAGCCGCCGCCCACGGCGTCAACGCCAATGAGCCGACCAGCAATGCGCCGAGAAACAACATATGCGGACGCACCGCCTGGTCGAAGATCGCCGCATCCACCGCTGAGACGCCAAATATCAAAATCGGGATGTACAGCGGCAGCACCAGCAACGACAGCAGCACCCCGCCACGCCGCGAACCCAAAATCAAAGCGGCCCCCACCGCACCGATCAAGCTCAGCGTCGGCGTGCCCAGCAGCAACGCCCCCATCAAGGTCAAAAAACCGTCTTCGGGCAATTGCATCAACACCGCCAACAGCGGCGCGGTGATGATCAAAGGAAGGCCCGTCGTCAGCCAGTGCGCCACCACCTTGGCCAGCACGGTGACTTCCAACGCCACCGGCGCCAGAGCCAGCAGCTCCAACGAACCATCGTCGTAATCGGTCTGAAACAAGCGCTCCAACGACAACATAGACGAGAGCAACGCCGCCACCCAAATGGTGCCCGCTGCGATTTTCGCCAAGGTGTTCACTTCCGGGCCGACGCCGAACGGGAACAGCACCACCGCAATGACGAAAAACGCCACCACCATGAGGCTGTCCATGCCCTGGCGAAAGGCCAGTGCTAAATCGCGTTTGACGAGTTCGATAAACTTTCCCATAGCGTCCCGCCTTAGACCATCACGTGTTCGTCAAGCGGTGCGGTGCAGGTGAAATCAGCCAAATTCAAAGTCTCCGCCCCCGGCGTATCGACATCGGCGTGGGTCGACAACACCACCATACCGCCCGCATCGCGATGCTTTTGAATAGCGGCTTCCAGCCGTTTAATGGTCGCCTTGTCCAACGCCGTGGTCGGTTCATCCAGCAGCCACAACGGCGCGGGTGCGGCGATGATGCGCGCCAAATTGACCCGGCGTTTTTGCCCTGCCGACAAAAAACGCCCCGGCACGTCGTGCAAATGTTTGATATCGAAAACGCCCAAGGCGTCTTGGACCGCGTCTTCGCCGCGGTCGCGCAAATGCGCCCAAAAGCCGATGTTTTCCGCCGCTGTCAGCACGGGCTTCACCGCATCGTGGTGGCCAACGTAGTGCAGGCGCGCGCCATGCTCGTCAATTTCGTCCAAGGCGTCTTCTTCACCCCACAACATGCGCCCGTCGGCCGGGCGCAGCAAACCCGCCATCATGCGCAGCAGCGACGATTTACCAGACCCGTTGGGGCCGATCAACGTCAGCGCACCGCCCGCGCATATGGTGAAATCAAGGGCGTGAAAAACCGTGCGCTCGCCACGAACGCACATCAGATTTTCGCCCCGAAAACGGGTCTTGTCAAAGTTGGTCATGGTTGAAAAATCGTGTTGCCCATATGAGGTCTGGGACCTTAAACGATCCCCCGCCAATTACAAGTTGGCTCGCAACGTCACGCTTTGAATAGAACAAAAGAAAGGCCGGGTTCCAAAGAACCCGGCCAGTTTGGTCAGCACTGCAAGTCATACCAAAGTTCCTCAAAGCAAGGGCAGTTGGGAGGGAGCCTTAAGAAGAGGAACAATCAGATCAAAACTTGTTTCACCTGTAGTCTATTGAGGAGCTGTAACATCGGAGGCTCGCTCTTGGGGGAGGGGATGAGCCATCCGATGAAGATGATTAGACCCCTACATTGTGGTTGGAATGTGTCACAAAGGAGGAAATGTGATGGTTTTCAACCGCGCGGAAAATCGCTATACCCAACCTCATACTTTCACTATGTCTACGGGCAGAGCTCAAAAACCTACCCAAAAGTGTATTATGGCTGTCCTGCTGTATACGAATCGTGTATAGAGACGCACCGCATGCTGCACCGCAACATAAGCAGGCATAAACGAAACGAACAATAAGGTAAGGAACCCCAAATGGCCGGACAGGACACGCTCAAAACCCGCCGCACCCTTGAGGTAAACGGTAAATCTTACGATTATTTCAGCCTTGAAGCCGCCCAACAGGCCGGCCTCGGCGATGTATCCAAACTGCCCTATTCCATCAAAGTCCTGGTTGAAAACCTGTTGCGCTTCGAAGACGGCCGCACGGTTTCGACTAATGACGTTAAGGCGTGCGCCGCGTGGGCGTCCGACGCCAAAGGCGGGCACGAAATCGCGTACCGCCCGGCGCGCGTTTTGATGCAGGATTTCACCGGCGTTCCGGCGGTGGTCGATTTGGCCGCAATGCGCGACGCAATTGTGTCGGTCGGTGGCGACCCGAAAAAAATCAACCCGTTGAGCCCCGTCGATCTGGTCATTGATCACTCCGTGATGGTCGACTTTGCGGGCACCAGCGACGCTTTGGAAAAAAATGAAGCGCTGGAATTCGAGCGCAATAAGGAACGTTATGAGTTCCTGCGTTGGGGTCAGCAAGCGTTCGACAACTTCCGCGTCGTTCCGCCTTCCACCGGCATCTGTCACCAAGTTAACGTCGAAAACCTCGCCCAAGTGGTGTGGACCAAAGACGAAGACGGCCCAGAAGGCAAAACGACGTTCGCGTTCCCCGACACCTTGGTCGGCACCGACAGCCACACCACCATGGTCAACGGCCTGGGCGTTTTGGGCTGGGGCGTGGGCGGCATCGAAGCCGAAGCCGCGATGCTCGGCCAGCCCGTGTCGATGCTCATTCCCGAAGTGGTTGGCTTTAAACTGACCGGCGAAATGAAAGAGGGCATTACCGCCACCGATCTGGTGCTGCGCATCGTCGAAATGCTGCGCGAAAAAGGCGTGGTCGGCAAATTCGTCGAATTCTACGGCCCGGCCCTGGATCACTTGAGCCTGCCAAACCGCTCCACCATCGCCAACATGGCCCCGGAATACGGCGCGACCTGCGGCATCTTCCCGATTGACGACGCGACCATCACTTATCTGAAGCTCACCGCGCGTGACGATGATCGCATCGCACTGGTCGAAGCCTACGCCAAGGCCCAGGGCATGTGGCGCGACAGCTCCACCCCTGATCCGGTGTTCACATCAACGCTGGAACTTGATATTTCCACCATCGAAGCCGCGATTTCCGGCCCCAAGCGCCCGCAAGATCGTATCGATCTCAAGAGCTCCGCAGCGGCCTTCAAAAGCACGCTCAAAGACTTGGCTGGCGCCGACGCACCACGCGAGACGGAAGTCGCGGGCGCAGACTACAAGCTGCGCGACGGCGACGTGGTCATCGCCGCCATCACCAGCTGCACCAACACATCCAACCCCGACGTGCTGATCGCCGCCGGTTTGGTGGCGCAAAAGGCCCGCGCGTTGGGCTTGCAATCCAAACCATGGGTGAAAACCTCGCTCGCGCCCGGCTCTCAAGTGGTCGGCGACTACCTGCAAGACGCTGGCCTGCAAGACAGCCTCGACGCCATGGGCTTTAACATCGCCGGGTTCGGTTGCACCACCTGCATCGGTAATTCTGGCCCGCTGGCGGAACCGATCGCGGACGCCATCACTTCCGGTGATTTGATCGCCACCGCCGTGTTGTCGGGCAACCGCAATTTCGAAGGCCGCATCAGCCCCCACGTTAAAGCCAACTACTTGGCCTCACCGCCGCTGGTGGTGGCCTACGCCATCGCCGGATCGATGACGCGCGACATCATCAATGAACCGCTGGCCAAAGACAAAGACGGCAATCCGGTCTATCTCAAAGACATCTGGCCGACCAACGCCGAAATCAGCGAGACTGTGGCCAAAGTCGTCACCGCCGACTTGTTCGCCAAACGCTACGCCGACGTGTTCAAAGGCACCCCGGCATGGCAAAACGTACAAGCGGCAAGCGGCGAGACGTTCAGCTGGAAAGCCGGTTCGACCTATATTCAGAACCCGCCGTTCTTCGCCGATTTATCGCCGGAGCCCACCGACGTCACCGACATCCGTGGCGCGAAGCTTTTGGCGGTACTGGGTGATTCGGTCACCACCGACCACATCTCACCGGCGGGTGGTTTCAAGCCCGAAACCCCGGCCGGTCAGTATTTGACCGAACACCAAGTGCGGCCACAGGATTTCAATTCCTACGGTTCGCGCCGTGGCAACCACGAAGTCATGATGCGCGGCACGTTTGCCAACATCCGCATCAAAAACGAACTGGCCCCGGGCACCGAAGGCGGCTTTTCCATCTACGGGGGGCAGCAGACCTCCATGTATGACGCCGCCATGAACCACATGAACAACGGCACGCCGCTGGTGGTCATCGCGGGCAAAGAATACGGCACCGGATCTTCACGCGATTGGGCCGCCAAGGGCACCAAGCTTTTGGGCGTAAAAGCCGTTTTGGTGGAAAGCTATGAACGCATCCACCGGTCCAACTTGGTGGGCATGGGCGTTTTGCCGCTGGAATTCAAAGACGGTCAGACTCGCGCCGATTTGAACTTGAAGGGCGATGAAACCTTCGACATCACCGGCATCGAAGGCGGCATCACGCCAGGCCAAGACGTATCCGTTGCGATCACCCGCGCGGACGGGTCTTCTCAGACCGTCACCGCCAAGTGCCGCATCGACACCTTGGACGAGGTTGAATACCACCGCCACGGCGGCATCCTCAGCTATGTGTTGCGCAATCTCAACGCATCATAAGCCCGCGTTATATAAAAATGCGTCTCTGCATACCCCTGGCCTTTCTAAATGGCCGGGGGTTTTGCTATGCTAGGGCTATGAAAGCCAACACGCGCCTCGCCACCCTGTTGATCGCCGCTCTCGCAACGCTCGTCGTGGGCTTGCATGCGCCTGTCGCCCAAGCGGCATACAAAGACGGCTTGGTCTTGGTGCGCCAAGGCAAATGGGCCAAAGCCGTCAAGGAGTTCAGAGAGCTATCGGAAACCGGCCATGCCCAATCGCAGTTCAGCCTGGGCCTGATCTACCATTTAGGCCGGGGCCTCACCAAAGACCTCGCCAAGGCCTACAACCTGTACAAAGCCTCCGCACTGCAAGAGCACCCGCCCGCGATCAACAATCTCGGCATGATGTACCTCAATGGCGATTATGTGGAAAAAAACCAAGCCATCGCCTTCATCATGTTTGAGCGCGCCAGTGCTGAACATGCCCAGGCGAAGGACAACTTGGGCCGTTGCTTTGAAAATGGCTGGGGCACTGAACAAGACATCGAACAAGCTATGAACTTCTACGAACTGGCCGGTGACGACGGATACAAGCTCGGCTATTACCATCTTGCTCAATTGCATGAAGAAGGCCGGGGTGGCGCGCCAGTGGACATTAAACAAGCCATCTCATGGTATCAGACAGCTGGCGACAACAGTTTCGCCAAGGGCTACCACCGCATCGGTGAAATTTACGAGCTAGGCATCGGCGTGCCAAAAGACCTCGACCTAGCCCGCAATTGGTACGAAGAGGCAGCCTCTAAGGGTTACGACCCATCCATCGTGAAGCTCAAAAACCTCAAGTAACATAGCGGAAAAGGCGCGCCCCTCACCCAGAGGACCGCGCCTTTTGCTTTCTTTTGATCTGCACCTATACGGTTTTACATGATGCAGTTCTTGGCAAATTCAGCAGCTTCGTTGCTGCTCCAATCGCCTTTGGGTTTTTCTTTCATCTGCGTACACCATTCAGGTGACCCGACTTCCGGCGAGCACGCCGCCACACCTAAGGCAAACACAGTTGCAAAGCCCAAGGTCGCCAGTTTTTTAACAGCCTTCATAACGATCTCCTCCTGCTATGGTCATTCAGCGCCACGTTCTAGAGCGTATTAAAGAGCGTGGATCATCACCGATGCAAGACGTTTTGCAAACGCCGCTGGATCTGCTGGCGTTTCACCTTCGGCAATGCGCGCTTGATCAAGCAACAGGTGTGCGGCGTCTTTGAGCAACGCATCTTGTGCGTCGCCGTCTGCACGCTCCGCCAGTTTCTTAACAATAGCATGCGTTGGATTGAGTTCCAGGACCCGCGGGAGACCCGCCGTCATCTGGCCATGGCGGCGCAGCAGACGTTCCATATTCACGTCCATGTCACCTTCGTCGGCGACCAAACACACCGGGCTTTCGGTCAAGCGCTTGGAGGCCCGTACGTCTTTGACGCTGTCGCCCAATTCCAACTTGATGGCCGCAATCAGCATATCCAGGCTGGGTGCATCCTCGGCCTTATCGTCATCTGCTTTATCGGCGCTGTCGTCGGATTGGACACCGTCGAGATCCGCAGAACCGCGGGTGATTGACTGAAACGGCTTTTCGTCGAACTGGGTGATGTGCTGCATCCAGAACTCATCGACCGGATCGGTGAGCAGCAAAACCTCAACGCCTTTGGCCTTGAAGCCTTCCAAGTGCGGTGAGGTCGCAACCTGGGTCTCATCTTCGCCAGTGATATAATAGATCGCGTCTTGGCCGTCTTTCATGCGTTCCACGTAACCCGCCAGGGACGTGACGCCTTCGGCAGTGGACTTAAACCGCGTCAGTTCCAACAGCTTGTCGCGCATGGTGAAGTCGTCGACCAGGCCTTCTTTGAGCACCACGCCAAAATTGTCCCAGAACTGGGCGTAATCGTCGGGTGCTTTGTCGGCCTTTTTCTTCAGCTCAGCGAGCACCTTTTTGGTTAAACCTGTGCGGATTTTGGCGAGCTTAGGATCGGTTTGCAGCATCTCGCGGGAGATGTTGAGCGACAGGTCTTCGCTGTCCACCACGCCGCGCAAAAAGCGCAGGTAAGGCGGCAACAAGCCTTCGGTTTGTTCGGTGATGAACACCCGATTCACGTACAGTTTCACATGGGCCTTGCGTTCCGGATCGAACAAATCGAACGGGCGCACGGACGGAATGAACAGCAAGTTGGTATAGCTGACCACGCCCTCGATGCGGTTGTGCAGCGTAATCCATGGTTCATCAAACGCATGAGCCGAATGGTGATAGAATTCTTTGTATTGCTCCGCCGTGATGTCTTTGGCGGCACGCGTCCAAATGGCCGACGCGGCGTTGAGCGTTTCCCCAGCCTCTTCACCAGCCAGCGTCACTGGAAAACTGATGTGGTCGGAATAGGTTTTGACGATGTGGGTGATACGCGACGGTTCCAAGAATTCCTTGGCGTCTTTTTTCATATGCAGGACCACCGTGGTGCCGCGCTCGGAACGGGACGCGTCGCCCGTGGCTTCTTCAATGGTGAATTGGCCCTTGCCGTCCGACACCCATAGCCAGCTTTCTTTCTCGCCGGCTTTCTGGGTCGTGACCTCGACTTTATCGGACACCATGAACGCGGAATAAAAGCCGACGCCGAACTGGCCGATTAAGCCCATGTCCTTTTTGTCATCCTTGCCCAGCTGTTCGATGAACGCGCCGGTGCCCGAACTGGCGATGGTGCCGAGCGTCGCCAGCAAATCATCGTGGTTCATGCCGATGCCGTTATCCGAAACCGTGATGGTTTTGGCCTTTTCATCGACGCTGAGCGCAATCTTGAAATCGTGATCGCCTTCGATCAACGACGGTGCGGTCAAAGCCTGATGGCGCAGCTTGTCGCACGCATCCGAAGCGTTGGAGATCAATTCGCGCAGAAAAATTTCGCGGTTGGAATACAGCGAGCCTGCGACGATGTCCAACAGGCGGCTGACTTCGGTTTGAAAAGAGAAAGTTTCCTTGCTCATGGCGGTGATCTGTTCCTTCACTGTTACGCACTTGAAAATGAGGTCCTAAGACCCGCGAGATATGGGCGAAATCAAGAACTTTCGCAACCCCAACAGCTGTAAATTTTCAGTTCCAACCGCGTGCATTGGACTCGCGAAGGCGCGCTGGCAGGCGTATACTGAGAGGGTAGGAACAGCGAGTGATCCAAGATGCTCAAAATACACTGTTTTTCAGTGAAGACATCAAATCAATCCCGCCTCTCAGCGGACCGTCCGGTCCGCGACCCCTACGTCAAATTCCAAATTCCATGTTGAAGGGGAGAGCGATCATGCAAGTTCCCGTCCAAGTTAGTTTTCATGGATGTGATCATTCCGATGCCGTCGAAAGTGAAATTCGGGGCCGCATCGACAAAATCGAAGCCCTTTACGGGCGCATCACAAGCTGCCGTGTGGTGGTCGAACTGCCGCACAAATCCCAATCTCAAGGCAAGCTGTTTCACTTCAACATCGACATGACCGTGCCGGGGGCCGGGCACATTGTGCACAATGACCGGGGACAAAACCCTGCGCATGAAGACGTTCATGTCGCGCTGCGCGACGCCTTTAACGCGGTCGATAGCCAGCTCAAAAAAATTGTCGGCAAACGTCGTGATGAGCAACGCAAAGCCAGCGCATGACGCCCCCTGTGCATGACGCTCAGTGGCATCGTGACGCCCTCGCCCGCGCCATCCAGCGCGAGGCCGCCGAAACCGCGTTTTGGACCGGGCGCAGCCGCTTTCGTGAGCGCGTCATTGACGCCGTCACTCACGTGGCCCGCGAAGCCTTCATTCCCGAGGACGTACCGCTGAGCGTCGCCTACGCCAACCGCCCCCAACCGATTGGTCAAGGGCAGACCATATCGCAGCCCTACATCGTCACCTTAATGACCGAGTTGCTTGATCTCATAGGTGGGGAGCGGGTTTTGGAGGTCGGCACCGGGTCCGGCTATCAATCCGCAGTACTGGCGGAGCTTGGCGTTGAGCTTTTCAGCGTTGAACGTCTGGACAGCTTAGCCCATCACGCTCAAAAGGTCCTTGAAACGCAGGGCTACGACAACGTCCACATTCACTGTGGCGACGGCGCGCTGGGGTGGCCTGCGCACGCGCCGTTTGACGCCATTTTGGTCACCGCCGCCGTTGATGGGCCAATCCCAAAAGCGCTGATCGAACAGCTGGCGCCGGGCGGGCGTATGGTCATTCCCCAAGGTCCAAATTTCGGTCCGCAGATGCTTTTGCTCGGGCGTAAAGACGCCGAAGGCCGCTTCGCCAGCCAAGCGGTTTTACCGGTGGCGTTCGTGCCGCTTGTTTCCTTGCTGGATAATCACCGTAAAGAAGGCTAAAACATCGCCCATGCAAATAGATACTTCCCGCGAACGCGCACAGATCACCGCCATATTGGGTCCCACCAATACTGGTAAGACCCACTTGGCCATGGAACGCATGCTTGCCCATGGTTCCGGCGTCATCGGCTTTCCGCTGCGCTTGCTGGCGCGCGAAAACTATGAACGCGCCGTCAAGGCCAAGGGGGCCGGACAAGTCGCGCTGATCACCGGCGAAGAAAAGATCGTGCCCGTCAATGCACGATACTTCCTCACCACCGTGGAAAGCATGCCGTCCGACCAAACGTTTGAATTCGCCGCCATTGACGAAATTCAAATGTGCGCCGACGCGGATCGTGGTCACGTGTTCACGGATCGCTTGTTGCATTATCGCGGTAGCCTGGAAACTATGTTTTTGGGCGCGGAAACCATCAAAGGCGTGATTCAGGCATTGGTGCCCGACGTCGATTTCCAAAGCCGCCCGCGCCTATCGACGCTGCGCTACACCGGTTACAAAAAATTCACGCGTCTTAAGCCGCGCAGCTGCATCGTGGCGTTTTCCGCCAACGATGTTTATTCCATCGCTGAACTGATCCGCCGTCAATCGGGCGGCGCCGCCATCGTCATGGGCGCGCTGAGCCCACGCACCCGCAACGCCCAAGTCGCGATGTTCCAATCGGGCGAAGTTGATTATCTGGTCGCCACCGACGCGGTCGGCATGGGCCTGAACATGGACGTCGATCACGTGGCGCTCGCCGCCACCCGCAAGTTCGACGGTCGCATCATGCGCGATCTGCTGCCTGCCGAACTGGCGCAGATTTCCGGGCGCGCCGGACGACACATGAACGACGGCAGCTTCGGCACCACCGGCGACGTCACCGGGTTGGGCGCCAGCGCCGTCGAAGCCATCGAACAGCACAGCTTTGCGCCCTTGCCTTTTGTGTTTTGGCGCAATGGCCAGCTTGATTTCGGTTCGATCAAAAAGCTCAAAGCATCGCTCGGCGAACGCCCCGATCACGGTGTTTTGCGCCGCGCGCGCGAAGCCGACGATGAACGCGTGCTCGATGCCCTGATCGGCGACGACGCCATCCAAGCGCTGGCGACCAACGCGGACGCGGTGCGCAAGCTCTGGGATGTGGCGCGGATTCCTGATTTCCGCAACATTCAAACCGACGAGCATCCGCAGCTTTTGGGGCGTATTTACCAGCACCTCATGAGCGCAGATGCGCACATTCCCAATGACTGGATTGCGGAGCGGGTTAAGCGCATCGAACGCACCGATGGTGAAATCGACACGCTGATGGCGCGCATCGCCGCAATCCGCACCTGGACTTTCGTCGCGCACCAAGGTGCCCACCAGAATGCATGGGTGGAAAACCCGTTGGAGTGGCAAGAGCGCACCCGCACCATCGAAGACAGCCTTTCGGACGCTTTGCATGAAAAACTCACCCAACGTTTCGTCGATAAACGCACCAGCCAATTGGTGAAAACGCTCAAAGACGACGTGCCGCTGGCGACCGCGTTACACGACGATGGCTCGTTAGAAGTCGAAGGCCATCATTTGGGCAATCTGAGCGGCTTTCGCTTCGTGCCCACCGAAAGTGAAACGTCTCTGGCAGCGAAAATTCTCGATTCTGCTGCGGGCAAAGCGTTACGCGCTAAAATTTCTGATCGCGTCGCGATGCTGAATTCCGACGCCGACGGCGCATTTACCTTCACTGCCGATGGCCGGGTGCATTGGCGCGGCGAACCGGTGGCCAAATTCACCAAAGGCGGTGAATTGCTGCGCCCGCACATTTCGGCGCTGTCCAGCGACCTGTTGGATCATGAGCAAAAAGAACGCATCGAAAATCGCCTGCAAGCGTGGGCGGGCGACTTGGTGCGCGACCGTTTGGGCCTGTTGCTGGCAGCGCGCGAAGCCCCATTGCAGGGCGTGGCGCGTGGATTGGTTTTTCAGCTGACCGAAAGTCTCGGCGCGCTGCCGCGTCACGAAGCGGGCGAAGAAATCAAAGCGCTGGCGCGTGAAGACCGTCATGAGTTGCGCCGTCTCGGCATCCGCATCGGTCGCCATCTCATCTACATCCCCGCACTGTTGCGCCCAGCGGCTGCGGAATTGTCGGTGCTGTTGTGGGGCGTGTTCGAAGCCAGCGAGTCGTTGCTGGCGCCGCCACCTGCGGGTCGCGTATCGCTGAAGCGTGAAAAACACGAGCCTGAAGGTTGGTTGCGCGCGGCAGGCTTTCGCCCCGCTGGCGCACTGTTCGTGCGCGCCGACATGCTGGAACGCATCGCCGAACTGGCGTGGAAACGTCTTGAGGCCGCCAAGGGAGCATTTGAAGCCAACGAAGACTTTTTGTCGCTTGCCGGCTGCGCTGCGGACGACTTGCCTGGCATCATGGTCAGCCTGGGCTTTAACGCCGATAAAGACGGTAAATGGACACCCAAATCGTGGCGCAAGCGCACGCCGCACAAGCCCAAGCCGAAAAAGGCCGCTGCGGGCGGCGCTTCGACAGATGCGTCCGCAGTCCAAGGCGCGCCCAAGCCAGACCAGCCGCACACCAAACGTCCGCCACAAAAGCATAAAGGCCGTCGTCCTCAAGGTTCTGGCAAAGCACCTCAAGGCCATGCCAAGCAGGGCAACGCCAAGCCGCGCGAACCGCAGTTCGATCCCGACAGCCCGTTCGCCAAGCTGAAAGACCTTAAGCTGAAGTGATGAAGCTATCGTCATGACCGGAGCTGACCGCATTCGCATTGATAAATGGCTGTGGCATGCGCGTTTTTTGAAAAGCCGCACCCTAGCTGGCAAGTTCTGCCAAGCAGGTAAGGTCCGCGTCAACGACGATCTGATCACCAAAGCTCACGTGATGGTCGGCCCCGACGACGTCTTGACCTTCGCCACCGGGACGCGGGTTCAGGTGATTAAAGTCAAGGCCATCGGCACGCGGCGCGGCCCCGCCCCCGAAGCCCAAGGTCTGTACGAAGACCTCAGCCCGCCCGCACCGGCCAAATCGGATCGCCCCTTCACCCCCGCCAAAACGGGCCAACGCGAAGCTGGCGCCGGGCGCCCCACCAAGGCCGAACGCCGCGCCACCGACAAGCTGCGTGAACAAGACTAAGTCCCCATCTTAGAACAGCTATAAGTGTTATACCTTCGGCGTAAAATACGCCTACCTTTGCCCCTTTCATTACCTCGAATGCACGTTGGCCTCCGACAGCGGACCTCGCCACACTCCTGGACACATAAATGGTCAGTGGGGAAAAAGCGCACTTAAAACGTGGGGAACTGGCCGCATACCACAACAGGGGGCCCACAATGACATATTCGACCGCCGAGCTTACGGCGATTCAAGATCTTCCGGATTTTTTGCGCACCGAGCATTGCTACAATGATATGCAACACGCCATGCTAGTGATCTTGTTTCGCCATGGGCTGACCGCGCTACAACGCGGCCAGGACCGCATCGCCGGCAACGTTATCGACAACATTTCTCTGTATCTCTACATCCACTTCCTCAACGAAGAAGAAGGCCTGGTGTACAAATCGACAGAGGGGCTTATGAGCCGCGACAAGCTGCAAGAACACTCGGAGCAGCATATCCGCTTTCTCGATTACTGGCGGGACAACGTCTTGCTGCCCTATAAAACCCAAACAGAACAAGCCGAACGGACCACCGAAAACCTGTCGTCGTTTTACAACATACTGATCAAGCACATCGACAACGAAGACATTCCGACCTATGGCTCTGAAGCCATAACTGTCGAACAGACCCGCAGCGAACTTGCGCGCGTCGCACAGGCCAACATGCCCATGTCACCGTTTATGGCTGGCGCATACGCCGCCGTCCACGCCATGGACCAGGTGGTTGCAAAAACCCTCAACAAAGCCCGGCTTAGCCCCCGCGCCTTGGAACCCCTACCGGCGCTGGACTTGGTGCCGGGCGCTGGGCGTGTGCTGAGCGGGCAGGACGGATCGCTGCGCGACCGTTTCGCCATGGCGACACGGGGTGATCTCAGCGTGATGGACAATCAACGTCTGATCTATGCGGCTTAAGCCAAATCATGACCGCATCAGCGTGAAACCCCGGAAATCCGGGGTTTCTTTTTTTGTGCAAGTACCCTAACAATCCTTTCAGCGCCGACCATCGCGCCAAAGGAGCTTGCGTATGGATTTGTTAGCCAACCCCGAAGCCTGGATCAGCCTGTTGACGTTGGTGGCCTTGGAGGCTGTTCTCGGCATCGATAATTTGGTGTTTATCGCCATCCTCACCGACCGGGTTGAACAAAGCAAACGCGCCTTAGCGCGACGCCTCGGCATCGGAATGGCGTTGATCACACGCCTGATGCTGCTGTTCACGCTGGCGTGGATTGCGGGCCTGACCGCGCCGCTGATCACGGTGTTGGGCGAAGAAATTTCGTGGCGCGACGTCATCTTAATCGGTGGCGGGCTTTTTTTGCTGACCAAGGCGACCCGCGAAATTCACCACAACATCGAAGAAGCCGACGACCCTACCCCCAAGGCCAAACCGCTCAGCACGCTGATTTCCGTTGTCGCGCAGGTTGCCGTGATCGACCTGATCTTTTCGCTCGATAGCGTTATCACCGCCGTCGGCATGGTCGACGATCTGAGGATCATGACCACTGCCATCATCATCGCGGTATTGATCATGTTGTGGGCGTCGGGGCCGTTGTCGGCGTTCGTGTCTGAACACCCAACGGTGAAGATGCTGGCGATGAGCTTCTTGCTGTTGGTCGGCATGACCTTGGTCGCCGACGGCCTTGGCCAGCACATCCCCAAAGGCTATCTCTATTTCGCCATGGGCTTCTCAGTGTTGGTGGAGGCGCTTAATCTCACTGTCTCGAAACGGCGCAAACGCGCAAAGGAAACTCTATAATGCTCAACCGTCTGAAGAAACTGTTCGCCATTGCCGAGACCCCACAACAATTGAAGCAGGACAATCTACAGCTTGCCGCCGCCGCGCTATTGGTTGAGGCCGCCGTCATGGATGGCACGTTCGCCGACGACGAACGTACCGTGGTGCTGCGCTTGCTGAAAGAACGCTTCGAATTGGCCGCTGACGACGCCAAAACGCTGCTGAGCGAGGCCGAAGCCGCCATTGCCGAGTCCAACGAGCTGTACACCTTGACCCGCACCGTCAAAGAAAATTTTGAGCACGCAGAACGTATCGAGCTGATTGAGATGCTTTGGGAAGTTGCTTACGCCGATGGTGAGTTACATGATTATGAATCCAATCTGGTGCGTAGGCTCGCGGGATTGTTATATGTTTCCGATCGTGAAAGCGGTGAAGCGCGCAAGCGCGTATTGGCAAAAGTACCCACATCACGATAGTGGCTTTATGCCACTTGAGCACCTGCAACAAATCGCGTAAACAAAACGCCAAAGATTGACCCAATTGTCTAAGTCGGAGCCTAACAATGACCTACATCGTCGTCGAGAATTGCATCAAGTGCAAATACCAAGATTGCGTCGAAGTATGCCCCGTTGATTGCTTTTACGAGGGCGAAAACTTCCTCGTCATCAATCCCGATGAATGCATCGATTGCGGTGTGTGCGAACCGGAATGCCCCGCAGAGGCAATCCTGCCCGACACCGAGCCGAACCTTGATAAATGGCTTGATATCAACACAAAATTCTCGGCCCTGTGGCCCAACATCACGCGTAAAGGCGCCAGCCCCGCCGACGCCGATGACTGGAACGGCAAGCCCGGCAAAGAAGCTGAACTCAGCGAAAAGCCTGGCGCAGGCGACTGACAATTTATGGGCCAGGGAATCTGATCCACGATCAAATTTTCTGGCCCACGACCAATCAAAAAGGCTGCATTTTGGCCTTATCGTACGCTCCTTGCGGTGGAAACAAACCGAAAGGGGTGTATTTTTTGTTCATTTGTGATACACTTTTGTGAAGCTGGTCCCTTGGGCCGGCTTTCCTTTGTTTAGATTCCGTGGCCCTTGCGCCGTTTCGAGGTTCGTAAGGCTCAAGGGTGCGTCAACCACGGTTGTAGGACCGAACTCAGGACTTTCAGGACTTAAGGCGCGACGAAATCGCCGCACATCATGCAAAGCTCAATCTGACGCACGGCAGCAGCTGTGGGCGGTATATTTTACGGCTTTGTCCAGAGGTTTTGGACCCTGTGTTCACAAACGCGCTTTACGGCGCACTGAGCAAAAAAATGCGCTGAAGCGCTTAATCACGATCGATCTAGAAGGCGACAAATGGCAGATAAACTGATGTTTAGCACCGGCGACTTCGTGGTGTACCCGACCCACGGCGTTGGTAAAGTTATCGGCGTGGAAAAACAGGAAATCGCGGGTCACCCGCTGAAACTGTTCGTGATCTCGTTCGAAAGCGAGCGCATGACCTTGCGCGTGCCGGTTGGCAAAGTGAACGATGCGGGCCTGCGCAAGCTGAGCTCCAAAAAAATCATGGATGGCGCACTGACCACGCTTAAAGGCCGCGCACGCGTCAAACGCACCATGTGGAGCCGCCGCGCCCAGGAATACGAAGCCAAGATCAACTCTGGAGATCCGGTGTCCATCGCCGAAGTGGTGCGCGACTTGCACCGCCGCGCCGACCAGCCGGACCAATCGTTTTCTGAGCGTCAAATTTATGAGCAAGCGATCGAACGTCTGGCCAGTGAAGTGGCTGCGGTCGAAAAAATCGACATGGAAAAAGCTCAGCAGAAACTTGAAAAGCTGCTCACCGCAGCTTAATTGAGTATTCAATCCTCATCAAAAAGGCCGGTGCTTCAGCACCGGCCTTTTTGCGTTGTGCGCCTTGAAAAGTTCACTTCACCACTTTGACTCGCGCGCCGGGGATCAAGGGGTCGTCGGGACCGATGCCGTTCAGCGCTTCGAACCACTCTTTTTTATACTCATCAATCGCCATAGACCCGACCAGATCGTCAAATGACACACCACGGCCCACCGTCACCACGCGCACCCGCCACGGCTGTACCGCATTGGCCTCCGCGCGTGAGATGGTGCTAAAGCTGTAAGTGGTGCGGCGAAACGGTTCATTGAGACGCTTTGCGTCCTGGGTCCCGGCAACGAATTGGAAACGCCAGTAGTGGTCTTTATCTTGCTCGACCACAATGCGTCGCACCTGCACGTTGCGCTTGCCGGTCCACACCGTAGCGCCGCCGGTGACCGCTTTCATGCCGTTGATGTCGATCCATTCGACATTTTCCATGTTGGCGTCGCCGCTCCATTTCTGGGTGAGGTATTTTTCCATGCTGCCCGCGTCGCGCACCTCTTTGGCTGAAGCATCGGCGAATTTGATCGAATTGCCATCTTTGTCGGTGGCCAAAACCATGTCGGGCATATTGCGAATGGTGAAATCTTGCGGCACTTCAAAACGAAAGCGCAGCTCGGGATGGACAAAGACGGCGCCGCGCACCATGCCCTGATCGGTATCGTCGCCGAACACCATACCGTCGATTTTCGCCAGATAGCGGTCAGCTTCGCGGCGCACACCGCCTTTGCCATTCTTGTCAGCTAGGTCGATCGCTTGCACGATGCGGTCAGCGGTGCGCGGGTGTGTGGCGAGCATGTTATGTTTTTCCGCCGCATTGGGATCGCCCGCGATCAAACCTTCGATGCGCTGATGGGCGCTCAGCTTAACAAAGAAACTGGCCATCGCTTGCGGATCGTATCCGGCACGCGACAGGTAGCGCACACCCAGCATATCGCTTTCCAGTTCCTGCTCGCGCGAATAGCTTTTGAGCGCCAGTTCCGCACCCACCGCGGCAATGTTTTCGATGCCGGACACTCCCGCAGCGTTGGTCAGCACGCCAAGCACTTGAATGCCCAAGTTGGTGGCGACGGTCGAACTGTAACGCTGGGCGGTGTGGCGCGCGGTGACGTGGCCAATTTCGTGGCTCAGCACGCCAGCCATTTCCGCTTCGTCGCTGGCCAGCGCCAACAGTCCACGGGTGATGTATACGTAACCGCCCGGCAATGCGAACGCGTTGATTTGGGTGTCGTTCAAGACCGTAAAGGTCCACGGCAGGTCCGGCATTTCAGAATAACTGGCCAATTCCAGGCCGATGTCTCGCACATAGGTGTTCCACGCTTTGTCCGTAAATGCGCCGCCGAACTGCTTCACCATCTTGGGGTGTTCTTCGGCCCCAACCTGCAGCTCTTTTTCAGGCGACATGAAAGCGGTGAAGCTCTGCTTGCCGGTTGCGGGATTGGCGGAGCACGCCGCCACCAGCAATAACGCCGGCAGCAGGGCCATCAGGCGATAGACGCCAGTTTGGTGCATGTTTTTCATAACCGAAAATATAAGCACGGATATCACGTCTGTCACCTCATCACCGCATTGCGTTCACGTCGAGAAGTTCCAAACGTTCGGGGTGATCCAGTTCGATCATCGGTCCATTTTGCGATTTTAGCCACCCGCGCACCCGGACGCGCTGTCCCTTTAACGCCACCAGATCAATGCCCGCGTCTTCAAACAAACGCTCATTTCGGACATTCACCTTGATGGTGAAATCGCTTCGCCAATCCGCGCCGAAATTCAGATAAATGCGTTTTTTGATCTTGGCGGTATCTTGCACCCGACCTTCAATGATTTGAAATGTACCCTCATCGAAGCGTACGTTATCGACATTGCGCAACGCATAATAGGGCAGCGACCACATGCCCCGGGCGTCGCCTCGCGCCTGACGCTCAAAACTCAGCAGCTCAGCCGCCAACGCCCGGTTGTCGGGAAAGGTGTAAACGCGTGCCAGGCCGCGCGTGAGCATTTCGCCTTGCAGCCACAGACCGTCCTCAACACGCGTCAAATGCGCCAAAACGCGGCCATGACGATCTTGAGCCGTCGCCGCCAGATGTACATGAACATCGCGGTTCAATATCATGTCCGCTAACGCGGCTTTGGCCTCTTCGCCCAGCGGCCATGCGGCGAAGTTAGGGCGGCCCAAGGGCAGTTTTGGCGCTTGTATGCCCACCAAGCGCACTTGGCGGTCGTCGTCCAGAACCACGGTGTCGCCATCGACCACCGCCGTCACCCGTGCTTGGCCGCCATCGACCAAAGACGCTGGCCCCCCAGCCCAAGCGGGGCTGCACAGCAAGCTCAGTACGATGACGAAAAAAAAGCGGGCGATAGCCATAACGGATCCTTCTTTGATATCCAACTCGTGTCTATATTCCGTATAATAAGCCTGCTCAAGCAAGGCGAAAGTCACAGCGGCCTAACCAAACCATATAGCCATTAACCATATGGAAGTTCCGTCCATGGACAGCGCGCGCGATACCGGTCTTTATCCTTCGATCGAACCTTATACCACTGCCATGCTCGATGTCGGCGATGGTCACAGCCTGTATTATGAGCTTTCCGGCCACCCCGACGGTATTCCGGTGATCTTTGTCCATGGCGGGCCCGGCGCGGGAACGGTGTCAACGCAACGTCGTTATTTCGATCCCGACAAATATTGCATTGTGCTGTTCGACCAGCGCGGGGCGGGACGCTCGACCCCTTACGCCAGCTTACACGACAACACCACCGACCATCTGATTGCAGACATGGAAAAACTGCGCATCCACTTGGACTTCGATAAATGGCTGGTGGCCGGAGGCTCCTGGGGGGCGACGCTGGCGCTGGCCTATGGCACCCGCCACGCCAATCATTGTTTGGGGTTTATCTTGCGCGGCGTGTTTTTGGGCACCAAACCCGAAGTGGATTGGTTTTTGGATGGCATGGCGGGCTTTTTTCCCGAACATCACAGCGCGTTTTCGGACCATGTCGGCGGTCTTAAAGGCAACGACTTGCTTGAAGCCTATTGCGAACGCCTGTTCAGCCCCGACACCAAACGGCACCTGCCCGCCGCACGGGCCTGGGCGCGCTATGAAAGCCTATGTTCCACATTGATGCCCCACACCCTGCCCTCAGGCGGGCGGGCGTTCGATCATTACGCCCTGACTCTGGCGCGAATAGAAGCGCATTACTTCAAGCACGACCTGTTTTTGCAAGAGGGTGAGCTGCTGAACCGGCTCGACGCCGTGCGCCCCTTACCCGCCATCATCGTGCAAGGGCGCTATGACGTCATTTGCCCAATCAAAACCGCCCATACGCTGCATTTGGCGTGGCTCAATTCCGAACTGGTGGTGGTGTCTGACGCTGGCCATTCAGGGATGGAGCCGGGTATATCGCGGGCTTTGTCACGGGCGGCGGACACCATGGCCCGGGACCTCCTTTAGATTTGCTCGTGTCTTAATCGCCACACCAGCGCCGACAACGCTACCAAGACGATTCATACGCATTGATTTTAGAGCCTTTTTCCCTTTAAATGCCCCCACCGAAGAGGAAGGGAACGTCTGCACATGCGCACCGTAAAATCTATTGTCGCCAAAACCGTCATGATGGGCTTCGTGCTTGCTGGCTCAGCTTTCGCGACCAACGCACACGCCGACGACCCTGCTTTTCTGTCCATCGGCGGCGGCACCTATGACTGGAATCGTCAAAAAGACGAAGGCATCGAAGTGCGCATGGAATACCGCCATGACAAAAAAATCTTCGATCTTGTTAAGCCGTTTGTCGCAGCCGCAGTGTCGAAAAACGATTCCACCCAAGTGTTCTTGGGCGCGGGCATTTTGATGGACATCTATCTGGGCAAGCGCTTTGTCATCACACCCAGCTTCGCCCCGCATTTTTACAACGGCGGCAACGCCAAGCTGGATCTTGATTACGCGTTGGAATTCCGCTCTCAGGTCGAAGCGGCCTACCGCTTTGACGACCGGTCGCGTTTGGGCATTGCGGTGTCGCACTATTCCAACGCCTCGCTCGGCAAAACCAACCCGGGAACTGAATCGGCAATCCTCTACTATTCGATTCCCGTCGATTTCTTCAACTAAACCTATTTACTCTTAATTTTCAATCTGTTGAAGACCGCACTTAGGAGCAGCTTGACAGATTGTGGCATTTTGATCATATTCTAACCAATTGGTTAAACCAAACGGTTGAATTATGACATCCTCACCTGATCCATCCGCCTCATCCACGCGGGCGATGCCGTCCAACGACGACATTCTCGACATTGCCGCCGCCGCCTTTGCCGAAAAAGGCTTCGAAGGCGCACGCATGGACGAAATCGCCAAAGCGGCCGACGTCAACAAGGCGACGCTGTACTACCGCATCGGCGACAAAGACGCCCTGTACGCGGCCGTGTTGGAGCGCATATTTTCCGCCAAAGGTGCGCGCATGCAAAAGATGCTGGCCACTATTGACGATGCCGAAGACCGCGTGCGCACCTTTACCCGCATTTTGGTCGATGACCACGACCACCCCGAACAGTTCAGCGCCATCATGCTGCGCGAAGTCGCTGGCGGCGGACGCAACCTGCCCGACAATGTCTTGCCGTTGATGGCGCGCATGGTTGGGGCGTTAAAACAGACTCTGGCCGAGGGCGTTAAACAAGGGCGCTTCAACTCGGCCAATCCGTTTTTGGTGCACATGATGTTGATGGGCGCGTGCAGCCTTTACGCCACCAACGGCCCAATCCGGAGCCGCGTCGCCGCGCTGGCCCCTGAAGGCGCCCCCCTCAATCCTGAATTGTCCTTAAGCGACGCCGCCGACAGCATCACCGACATGTTGTTGAACGGTCTGCGCAGGACCACCTGACCCAAAGAGAGACCCGATCATGGCCGAGACACTCCGCCAACGCATTGAAAACGGCTTTGCCACCTTTGGCCACCTGATCGCACGGCGCGCATGGATCGCGCTGATTTTGTGCATCGCCCTTGTGGCGGGACTGGCCAGTCAATTGCCCAAAATCGTTATCGACACGGCGACGGAAAGTTTCTTGCACAAAGAAGACCCCGCCCTTTTGGCTTACAACACCTTTCGCGATCAGTTCGGTCGCGACGAATTGGTGATGATCGCCATCGAGGCCCCGGACGTGTTCGCACCCGCGTTTCTCAAGAAACTTGAAAAGCTGCACATTGAGCTTCAAGACAACACCCCGCATCTGGACGATATCAACAGCCTGATCAATGCGCGCAACACCTACGGCCTTCAAGACGAATTGATCGTCGAAGACCTGTTCGAAACATGGCCGACCGATGCTGCGGGTTATGAAGAAAAACGCCAGCGCGCCCTGGCCAACCCGCTGTTTGAAAACCTGTTGATGTCCGCTGACCAAACCATCGCCACCATCGTCATTCGTACCAATGCGTTTTCGTCGCAAGGCGTTACACAAGACGACGCACTTGGTGGGTTCGATGATCTAGATGCTCCCACCGGTCAGCCGGTCGAACGCGTGTATCTAACCGATGCGGAAAACACCGAACTGGTGGATGCCGTAACCCACATCGCCAAAGCTTATGAAGCACCCGACTTTAAAGTTTATGTCGCGGGCTCGCCGGTGATTGTCGATGTGCTGAAAAAAGCCATGCAAACGAATCTCAAACGCTTTTTGCTGATGGCCATCGGCGTGATCGGTGCGATCTTATTCGTCATGTTCCGGCGCGTCTCCGGCGTGGTTTTGCCCTTGCTGGTGGTGATAGCATCGGTGCTCGGCACGATGGGCTTGCTGCCCATCACCGGACGCGCGCTGACGCTGCCGATGCAGATTATGCCGTCGTTTCTTTTGGCCGTTGGCGTGGGCGCGTCCGTTCATTTGTTGTCTGTGTTTTTTCGTCATGTGCAAACCGGCCATGGACGACGCGACAGTGTGGTCTATGCGCTGAGCCATTCCGGTTTGCCCATCGTCATGACGTCGCTGACCACGGCGGCAGGACTCGCGTCTTTTGCCGGGGCTGAGATCGCACCGATCGCGGACCTCGGCGTGCTTGCCGCCATGGGCATCATGCTGTCGTTGTTTCTGACCTTGGTGATGCTGCCAGCGTTGCTGTGCATTTTGCCGCTCAAAGCAAAATCCGGCGACCGCGCGCACAAGCGCCATGCGCGCATGGACGCCTTGCTGATTTGGGTGGCACGGATATCCGTGGTGCGTGCGCCTGTGGTTGTGATCATCACATTTATCGCCCTCGCGGGTGCGCTAACCGGCGCTGCGCAATTGCAATTTTCTCACCAGCCGTTTACGTGGCTACCCAAAACGGAACCCGCGCGCGCTGCCACCGACTTTGTCGATCTGCGCATGAAAGGCGCCAGTGCGGTCGAAGTGGTGATCGACACCAAACATGAGAACGGCTTGTACGATCCCAAGATCATGCAAGGGCTGGAGAAGCTCAATCGCGAAATTGAAGCGCTCAAGACCGAACATTACGCCGTCGGAAAAACTCTGTCTCTGGCCGACATTCTCAAAGAATCCAACCGCGCGCTGCACGCCAACGACGCAGCCTATTACGCCATCCCCGACGACCGCGACCTGATCGCGCAGGAACTGTTTTTGTTTGAGAACACTGGTTCCGACGATCTCGAAGACTTCGTCGACAGCCAATTCCAAAAGGCCCGTTTCACCGCCAAAATGCCGTGGGTCGATTCCGTCTATCTGCAGACCCTTGATCACGAGCTGACGCAAAAGTTCCGCGCCGTTTTGGGCGATGATGTCAATATTACCGTCACCGGCATGAATGCGCTATTGGGCCGCACCATGGAAGCGACGATCTTTTCCATGGCCAACAGCTACATCATCGCCGCAGGCGTGATCACCATCATGATGATCTTGTTCATCGGTAACGTGCGCATCGGCCTGCTCGCCATGATCCCAAACTTAACCCCGATCATCTTGGTTCTGGGCTTAATGGGCTGGATCGGCATCAAGCTGGATTTGTTCACCATGCTGATTGGTTCCATCGCCATTGGTTTGGCGGTCGATGACACCATTCACTTCATGCACAATTACCGCCGCTATCATCACGAAACCGGCAACGTACACAAGGCGGTCCGCGAAACGCTGCTCAGCACCGGGCGCGCCATGTTGGTGACCACCGTGGTTTTGTCGCTGGGCTTTTTCATCTTCACCCAATCGACCATGAGCAATCTGATCAACTTTGGTTGGCTGACCGGCCTGACCATCGTGTTGGCGCTGATCGCGGATTTCTTCCTCGCCCCCGCATTGATGGCGCTTTTGCACAAAGCCCACCTGCTGCCCGATGATTCAGATTATTAAATTGGAGTTCTTTTCTATGAAAACCGCACCCGTACTCTTGGCGGCGCTGATCATTTCACTGAGCGCCATGCCACTTGCCGCTCAAGATTTAACCGCGCGTGAAATAATGGTCAAAGTCGATGACCGCGATGACGGCGATAACCGTATCGCTGAAATGCAGATGGTGTTAACCGACAAAAACGGCGACACCCGCATTCGCAAAATGAAGTCGTATGACAAAGACCTGATCACCGACAAAGGCGAAGAAGACCGTCGTCGCATCATGTTCTTTGTGGAACCTGCCGACGTCAAAGACACCGGCTTTCTGACATACGATTTCGACGCGTATGAAAAAGACGATGATCAGTGGCTGTTTTTACCGGCGTTGAAGAAAACCAAACGGATTGCATCAACCGATAAGTCGGGCAGCTTCATGGGGTCGGATTTCAATTATTCCGACATGACGCGTAAAAACTTGGACGCTTACGATTTTAAAATCTTAAAAGAAGCCGACGTGCGCGGCGCAAAAACATGGGTGATCGAAGCCCTGCCCAAGACACGCGAGGAAATGGAGCAGACCGGCTACAAAAAATCCGTGGTGTTCGTGCGTCAAGATAACTTCATCGTGGTGCGCGCCGTGCATTGGACCGACACCGGCGATAAGCTCAAATACCTCGACGTCACAGGACTGGAAAAAATAGACGGCGTATGGACGGTCACCGCAATGTCCATGACCACCAAGAAAAACAAGGTGACCGACCACAAAACCGACATGACATTCGCCAACGTGCGCTATGGCCAAAGCCTCGACGACAATTTGTTCACTTTGCGTCGCCTGGAAAAAGGTCTGTAATCGGATATGATCGCTCGCTTTCCCCTGCCTGTGCTGCTCAGCCTTGCCATCACGGCAAGTTTGCCGACGCATGCACAAGACAGCCTTGATGATATTCTGGGTGGCTTCGACACCGCCACCCCCACCGAGAATGTCGATGACGCTTTGCAAGGGTTCGATGCCGACAGCACACCGCCGCCCCAAAGCGCCAATGAAATACAGCCCCCCTCACCATGGTCGCTGTCGGGCAGCGTATCGTTTTCGGCAGCTTACGATTATACTCAGAATGCCCCGGCGGTCGGGGAATCTGACAAGCGCGGTCTCAGTCGAACGCGACCCAAAGCGACGGTGAAACTGAAAGGCAATTTGCCCGACCAGTTTTCGGTACCCCTGCGCATTTTGGCGGAAGCATCTGCGGCGCACGAGTTCGCTTACACTGTGCGCGGACGCGGCGATTACAACGACACCGTCAAAAATGCATATGAACACGACATCAACCTGGGCGAGGCTTACGTCAATGCCCGCCTGGGTAATGGATTTGAACTCACCGCTGGGCGGCAAATTGTCGTGTGGGGCACATCGGAAAATTTGCGCGTTGTCGATATCGTCAACCCGCTGGACCGACGTGAACTGGGCATGGTCGATATCGAAGACGTGCGTCTGCCGCTGGCGATGGTGCGCGGCGATTATGTCACCGGACCGTGGGTTGCCACCGCCATGGTGATCCCGCATATTCGTTTTAACAAGACCGCCCCCGCTTACAGCGCTTACGATCCGTCAAATGGGGCCCAACCGCAAAACGACTTGCCCGCCGATGAGTTGAACAACGCGGAGTTGGCCGCCAGCCTGCGCGGCAATTTTTCCGGCTGGGATTTATCGCTGCACGCCGCCAACCTGTATGACGACGCCGGTCACAAAGAAGCCGTGGGCGGCGCCACGCGCATCCGTCACGCTCGCGTCAACATGCTGGGCGTGACCAGCGACGTGGCGTTGGGCAACTGGTTGCTCAAGGGTGAACTAGCGCACACATCGGGTTTGCAAACTTTGGGCGAACCGGGCAAAGACTTTCGTCGCAGCGACATATTGCTGGGCGTTGAGTTTTCAGGTCTGTCTGAGGGCAGCATCAGTTTCGAGATGGTCAACCGTCACCTGCACGGCTGGACCGATGCACTGCGTGGCGAAGGTTTGCGTAAAGACTCTCAAGAATACGCCCTGCGCTATTCCGCCGACTTCCTGCACGAACGCCTGCACGTCACCGCGCTGACCTCGCGCCTGTCGCCGTTGACGCGCGGCGGCGGCTTTTCACGCGCCTCGGTCGAATACGATCTGCAAGATGCGCTCAGCGTGACCGGCGGGGTGACGATTTATCACAACGGCACCCGCACCCCGTTCAAGGGCCTTGGCGACAACGACCGTTTGTTCGTTGAAATCAAAAAAAGCTTCTAGCTTTCAGACCCACGCAACGGTGTTTTCCCAGCCCAAATTCGTGTTATAAGCCAACTCACACACGCTACATCACGGGGCGCCCGTAGCTCAGCAGGATAGAGCACCAGATTCCTAATCTGGGGGTCGTGAGTTCGAATCTCGCCGGGCGCACCATTTTTATACTATATTTGAATATATTAGGTTACGTCCGCTCATGACCTGAAGCCAATTTAAATGTTTCAGGTTATTCAATTGGCATCAAATTGGGTTTGTTTTCATCACCCGCCGAGTATCTGCGTGTTTCGCCCCCGACGGAACGGGTAAAGACAAGGATGCTGTCTTGAGTGCTTCTCACCGAGGCGATATCGGGCATCTCGTCAACAAACATCGCGGGCCATCCGTCGGTGAAAGACAGATCGACTTGGTGGTTGAAGCCTCGTTGAATATGAAAAGGAATGCCCCGCCAAACGCCTGAGATGGGGCGATGAACGTGTCCAAAAACCATCATATCGGGCTTGCGCCGCTGGAGAACTTCCCAAAGCGCTTCGCTGTCGGCGAGCTTGATGCGATCCATATTCGGCATGCCAAGTTCGAACGGCGGGTGATGATTAGCGACGACCAATTTCTTGCTTGCTGGTGTCGCCGCGATTTCAGCATCGAGCCATCGCAAACGCGTCTCGCACAATTGACCGATGTGATCACCGGGAACATCGTTTAATGAGTCCAGGCACAAAACTCGCATGTCGTCGGTATCCAGTGCGAACTGAAAAAAACCACCGTCGATTTCGGGGGCGTCAGGAAACACTGCGCGATACGGCGCACGGCTATCGTGATTGCCCATCAGCAAATGAACGGGAATTTCCAGCGGTTCCAGAGCTTCCTTCAACGTTTCATAAGCAGCCTTTTCACCGAAATGCGCCAAATCGCCGGTGGCGATGACGAAATCAGCATCTTTATGATCTTCATTGATCAACTGGACACCCGCGCTGAGGCGCGCGGCAGGGCTCATGCCGTAAAGAAGTTTGCACCCCGGCACAAAGTGGGTGTCGGTGATCTGGATAAAACTCATGGGGAAGTATCCTCTGGGATGGGCTTGTTCTGTGAAAAACGGGGGGGAGGCTCAACCCTCCCCCCCGCATCAAGGGTAGTCAGATTAGTTCTTCGGCATCATGTCCGAGACTTCTTCAACCAGTTCCGTTTGAACGACTTTCATGTCGTCTTTGTCGCCAACGACGATGCCTTCGATACCGTCATAGATCACCTGGGTGATGGCCAAACCGTTGTCGCCCGGATAAGCGAGCCAATCGCGCAACAGCGGCAATTGACGCACAGCCGTTTCTTTGTTGGGGTTGCGCTTATAAAAATCCGCCAAGATGACTTCGTTCGCGGCTTTGTTCGGCGGCATGTAACCGGTGGTTTCCGCAACAGCGGCAGCGCCGGTGCCGGAGGTGATGAACTTCAAGAACGTCCACGCAGCTTGAAGGCGTTCTGGATCTTTCGAAGTGGACACCAACAATGCGGCATTGCCACCGGCGGGCAGACCCATCGGTTTACCATTGATGCCTGGGAACTCGTTGGTCTTGAGTTCGAAGTCACCCTTGGCGCGCTCAACGGCGCCCAGTGCGGACGTCGACCAGAACATCATGCCGATTTCACCAGCGGAGAACGATGCCAGGGCATCTTTCCACGACAGGTTTTTCATTTCACAACCACGGAACACTTTCTTCATGGTTTCCAGCGCGGTGAGACCTGCGGGACCATCAAAGTTCACTTTTCCGTCTTTGACGATCGGCGTGTCTTGGCTCCACAGCAAGGCCTGCATGAACCAGTTGCCGGTGATGTTCCAGCCCCAGAACACCGGGTTTTTGATGCCGTTGGCTTTCATCTTGTGGCACACATCGACGACTTCGTCCCAATTTTGGGGCATCTTGCTCACGCCGGCTTTGTGCATCATGTCCATGTTGTAATAGCCGACCGGAAGCGAGATCGAAAACGGCAGGCCGTAGACTTCCTTGTTAAACGTCGACAAGGACAACATAGCTTCGTGATAACCGTCTTTGGCGAAGTTTTCTTCCTTGGCGATATACGGCTCCAACGATTTGGCGATGCCCTTTTCCACCAAAATGGCTTGGCGGTTGAGGCCTTGCATGGTCACGTCAGGCAGGTTGCCGGAAGCGGATTCGCGCAAGATCACGTTGGTGGCGTCTTCATAGCTTTCGTACGTCGAACGGAACTTCACGTCGATGTCTGGATGAGCTTGCTTGAAGTCCTTCATGATCTTTTCGTAGGTCACGTCGAAAAGGTGGCTGTACGGATAGCCAACTTCAATTTCAACGGCGGATGCCGCAGTCGAATATAAAACCGCCGCCGCGGCTAGGGAAAAAATGCGTTTCATTGATATCTGCTCCATTGTTGAACAAAGGATGAGAACCGTTCCACCACTTCTCATCCTCTACTTGCCCCCTCCGGGGATTGAGGCGTGCCTAAATGCACACACCCATTTTCCTGCCCGGCCTATTTCATGCCTGTCAGGGTGATGCCTTCGATAAAGCGCTTCTGCGCCAGTAAAAATGCGACGATCAGGGGCGTGACGATGATCGTCGCGGTGGCCATCATCGGCCCCCAATCCGAACCGTCCGAGCCGCCCCGAAATTCGCGCAAGCCCAGCGGCGGCGTGTACAGATCACGCATGCCGGTGATGGCGAAGCGCGGCCAGAAATAGTCGTTCCAATGCGCGACCACTGAGAAGATGGCGAACGCCAGCAAAGCTGGAATGGCGGTCGGCAACATGACTTTCCAGATGATCGAGAACTCCGACATTCCATCCATGCGCGCCGCATCGATCAGATCGTCCGGTACGGTCATGAAGAATTGGCGCATCAGAAAAATGCCGAATACCGAAATGGTCCAGGGGATAATCAGCGACGCATAGGTGTTGGTCAGCCCCAGCTTGGACAACATGATGTAAATGGGCAGCGCAATGGCGTGCACCGGGATCAGCAAGCAGAACATCACCAGCCCAAAGACGGCGTCTCGCCCCCAAAATCGCAGCTTCGACAGCGCATAGGCGCACGGCAGCGCGATCACCACCTGGATCAGAAAAATCGACGCCGTGACGATCACGCCGTTGAGCAAATAGCGCAGCAGCGGAGCTTTCTTGAACGCTTGGGTGTAATTGAAAATGGCTGGCGTTTCTTCACATGCGGAACGTGGGTTACCGAGCTTGACGCAGTACTCATCGACGCCCTTTTCCTGAGCGCCAAAAAAGCCGCCGGTGTTGGTGGTGATTTCCGATTGCGACTTCAGCGAATAGCTGGTCATCACGTAAAACGGCAAGATCACGATCAGCGCCCCGATAATCAGGACCGCGTGCTTGAACGCTTCACGAAAGGGAAAGGATTGACCGATCATGCGTAATGAACCTTTCGTTCAATCAGATGGCGCTGCACCAGCGTGAGGATCAAAACGAACGCCATGAACGCCACCGTAATCGCCGAACCCATGCCGATCAGATTCTGCTTCACGCCTTTTTCAAAGATCGCGTACATCATCACGTAGGTGCTTTTGGACGGCCCGCCTTGGGTGATGGCTTCGACGGTGTCAAAAACTTGAAAGGAGCGGATGGTCGAAATGGTCACGACAAAAACCGTGGTGGGGCCGAGCATCGGCCACGTCACCAGCCGAAATTGATCCCAGCCTGAAACCGCGCCATCCATTTCCGCTGCGTGATAGAGTTCGCGCGGCACCGACGTGAGACCCGCGAGATACAACACCATGTTGAAACCGAACCCCTGCCAAATGCCGATAAAGCAGATGGTCCACATGGTGTATTTTTTGTCACCGAACCACAGCGGGAAGCCATCGGTGCAACCGGTTGTGTACCAGCTTTGCGCACCATCCACCCACGGCAGCCAGCCCCAACTGAACAATGCCTCGACCCACGTTCCGCAACCCGACGCCAAGGTCTTATTGACGATACCGATGGTCGGATGAAGCGAGAATTCCCACACGATGGCCATGGCCAAAAGTGCAGCCATCACCGGCAAGAAATATATGGTTTTGTAGACGTCGCCGAAACGCTTGACGGAATTGATCAACAGCGCCGCGCCCAGCCCCAACCCAATCGACACCGGCACCACGATCAACACGTACGTGGCGCTCGCCCATAGCATTTTGGTGTAGGTGGAACGGCTCGCCAGCTTGGCGTAGTTTTCAAACCCGACCCAAGAGAAGCTCTTGCTGCCGAGAGAAAAATCCGTGAACGATAATCCCGCAGCGATGAGCACCGGCGCGATCAAGATCAGCACCATTAAGATGATGGCAGGCGCGATAAACCAATAGCCAGCCTTGCTGTAATGGGTCGACATCACAGCGTTCCTTCATGGAAATGAATGCGGCGATCATCTTCGCCAAAAACCATCGCCGCGTCCGGCGCAGGGCGGAGAAATATTTCTGCGCCGATGCTGATGTTGGCGACTGCACTCGGCGTCGCGCGCGCAACCGTGCGCTGCGCTGAGCCGTTGATGTGGCCATGTAAAAAGAAATCGGAACCGAGATTTTCTTTGTGAGTCACCGTAAAGGGCCATCGCTCATTATCGATATGATCTTCGACCAGTTGAAAGTGCTCGGGCCGCACGCCGACGGTTACTTTGTTTGCGCCGCCCTGCACACGACATTTCAGCGGCGCGCCAAATGCGGTAATGCGCCCGGACGAATCGACATCGCCCGGAAACAAATTTATTTTGGGGCTGCCGATGAATTCGGCGACGCGGCGGTCCTGCGGGTTTTTGTAAATTTCGTCAGGCGCGCCAAGCTGCAAAATCTCTCCGTCCATCATCACCGCCATGCGGTCCGACATGGTCAGCGCTTCGGCTTGGTCGTGAGTGACATAAACAAACGTCACACCCAAGCTGCGATGCAGTTCAGCCAGTTCGGCGCGCATGTGAACGCGCAAAGCTGCATCCAAATTCGACAGCGGCTCATCCATCAAGAACGCCGCCGGATTGCGCACCATCGCGCGGCCCAAGGCGACGCGCTGACGTTGGCCACCGGACAGTTGACCGGGCTTACGCGCCAAAAGATGTCCAATTTTCAAGGTTTCGGAGATATCTGAAACAGCACCATTTATGGTGGAGAGCTTATCGCGACGCCCCGGCATCAAAGTGCCCAATATCGGCAACCGTTCCCAGAAATTGAGATCGCGCAGCCGCAATGGCGTTTCCATGTTTTGACGTACGCTGAGATGCGGATACAGGGCGTACGACTGAAACACCATCGCCAAATCACGCTTGCACGCGCGCACTGCATTGACCGATGAGCCATCAATGGCGACATCGCCGCCGTCTTGGTTTTCAAGCCCGGCGATGATCCGCAGCAATGTCGATTTTCCACACCCCGACGGGCCGACCAGGGTAAGAAATTCACCATCGGCAATATCAATGTCGATACCTTTAAGAACGTCGGTATCGCCAAAATTTTTCGTAATCTGATTGAGGGTGATACCCGCCATGTCTCTCTCCTGGTTGAGACCCGGGCATAAAGGTAAAAATTGACTTCTCTGTTACATATAAAGGTAACGCTTATGGGCTAGATAACGACTGCCATGAGAGAAACAAAAGCTTCACTTACATCCGCGCGCATTCGCGCCCTGAACGCCGTTTATGACGAGGGCAGCTATTCGTCTGCGGCGCGCCGTCTAGGCATGAGCCAGCCCGCTGTCAGCCAGGCGGTTCAAGATTTGGAAAAAGCATTCAGCGTGCAGCTGTTCGAACGCCGTGGGCGCAGGTTGGTGCCGACCGACTTTTGCATGGAGCTGGCGCCTTTGATGGAAGAAATGCGCCGCCTAGAAGACACCGCCTTGTTGCTGCTGCAAAGGGGCGAGCGTCTGGAAACGGGAATTTTGCGTGTGGGGATTGGCAACCTGATGCCTGGCATGGCGTTGATCGGCACTTTCCAGCAGCGTTTTCCCAACGTCCAGGTCCAGGTCCACTATGCTGTATTTTCCGATATCATCGATGCCGTTCTGGAACGTCGTGTGGACGTGGGGATCCTTCCTAACTTGCCCAAAGATGGGCGGTTCCACTCTCAAGTTTGCTTGAGTCAAGACATCGTCGCGCTTGTGCCTTTAGGTCACCCGCTTGCCGCATCGAACAAAGTCAATGTTGGAGAGCTGATGGGCGAAAGGCTGATCTTCCAAAAAAAGGGGTCGGTTACCCAGAAACTGGTTGATGCCGCGTTCAAGAACGTCGGTTTGTCGCCGCGTGCATCTCTGTTGCTTGAAACCGGAGGTGAGGTCTTTGAGGCCGTTACAAACGGCCTGGGAATTGGTTTCATGTGGCGTCACGGCACCAGCCGCAAAGACGGCGCACGGCGCATCCCGATTGCAGAGATCGACACATTGTTTGATGAAGTCGTTTTTCGCCGGGCCGACACCGCCAATCCGATTGTGAACATATTTTTTTCGACCATCGATGCCTTCACTCCATGAAGGTCACATTATTGTCTGCTTATGGGTAAAAAAACTGACCATTTAAAGGAAGCGCCATAACGTCCGCTTTTGCACGGTAAGCAGACAGCTCATATTTTTGCATAACTTTCCGTGGCACACTGGTGGCACAATTCAGATCGAAGAACGACGTTACGCGAGGATACCTGAGGTGCCCCTAGATTTTTTAGACACCTTCTTGACTAAATTTGTGGCAAAGAGGCCATCATGACCACAGGGTTTTCTTCTTCTCGGTGGTCCTGAGATGGTGGCGCGGTTTTTTCTAAAACTGCAGAGGGGCTTCAAGTACAATAGTTGAGGAATAGTGGATATAGTGTCCGGTTGAATTTTCACATTTAAAAAATTACACCATAAGATCACGGGGTGTTTATATGGGACGGGTAAATGTCTAAATTTTTGAAAAAAGCAGCGCGGTTCTTTAGCGGCAAAAAAAGCCGTAACATCTTACCTGACTACGTCACCATCGGCAGGGGCACTTATGGTGTCAATCGCAACACCATCCAGGGCCTGTCCCCTGATGCGCCCGTAACCATTGGTAATTTCTGTTCATTTGGGCAAGAGACGTTGATCTTTTCTAAGGCTGACCATGCGCTCAACCTACCCTCCACTTTCCCTCTGCGCACCTTGCTCCTTCACCCAGAACGGGGGGATCAGGACGCCGTGACGAAGGGCGCTGTGAGCATCGGCCATGACGTGTGGGTCGGCGCGCGGGCTATGATCCTAAGCGGCGTCACCATTGGCAACGGCGCAGTTATTGGCGCCGGCGCCTTAGTTACAAAAAACGTTCCGCCTTATGCTATCGTTGCAGGGAACCCTGCCCAATTGGTCAGATATCGTTTTACCGAACATCAAATCGAAGCCCTGCAACACATTGCGTGGTGGAACTGGACAGATACAAAAATCCGCGATTACGAAGCACACCTATACGGTGACATTGATGCCTTTATTGACGCAGTAAGCCGTAACGACTGAAGCTTTTGTGAAGTGGCGAGATTCACATATTAACCTCAGCACTGAGAACATCTAAAACTCAGAACCTTTAGGTTGCTCCTCCCCCACGGCTTGCTATTTTCTTGCTAACGAAGACATATTGAATAATCACATTTGATGTCTGCCCCTTCATTTATGCTAGGTCCTTACCCGTGAAGTCAAAACACCCAATCCACACATCCACACCTGTTTTAATGTCACGCTTATGGCGTGAATGCATTCGAGGGTATGCTGGAAAGCTTTTTTTGGCTCTTATATTTATGGGACTGATGGCGGGGGCGACCGCATTGAGTGCATGGTTGATGAAGCCCGTCGTCAACGACATTTTCATTGCCCGAAACCGCGATGCTCTGTGGTTGATCGGCTTCGCGATCCTTGCAACATTCACCCTCAAGGGTGTGTCAAACTACATCCAAGCCACGCTCATGGCCCATGTCGGCATGAAAATTGTAGCTGAAATGCAAAATCGCCTGTTTTGCCATATGTCCGGCCTCGATTTAGGCTTCTTTCACAACAACGCCACCGGAACTTTGTTGTCGCGCTTCACCATTGACGTCACGACCATGCGCGTGGCCGTTACCCATGGCATCACGGTATTTGGCAAGGACCTCTTATCGCTGATCGGGTTGGTGGCCGTGATGTTCGTGCAGGACTGGGAACTTGCGTTCATTGCCTTTTTTGTTTTCCCCCTGGGAATCATTCCCATTGCCAAAATCGGCCGCCGCATGCGTAAAGTGACGATTAATACCCAAGTTGAAAATGGCCTGTTCACCACCTACCTTGAACAGGCTTTTCAAGGCATCCGCGTTGTTAAGTCTTATGGTATGGAAGATTATGAGCGTGGGCGTATCGCTGAGTTGGTGCACAGCCTTTACGAACTCAACTTCAAAGCCTTGCGGACGAGAGCCCTTTCCAGCCCCATTATGGAAACGCTTGGTGGTATCGCCGTTACCTCCGTGATTATCTATGGCGGCTACCGTGTCATTGAAAACGCCACCGATCCAGGGGGCTTCTTTTCGTTTATTACGGCTTTGCTTTTAGCCTATGAACCTATGAAGCGTTTGGCAAACGTCAACGCCACAATTCAGGAAGGCCTGGCGGGCGCACAGCGCACGTTCGAAGCCTTAGACAAACCCAATCAAATTGTTGAAAAAGATGGGGCGCTTGAACTCAATGCGCCAAACGGCGAAGTCCGTTTGGAAAACGTGTCTTTCAAGTATGCAAGCCCTGATGATGAAGACAATGAGGAGAGCCTCATTCTCAATAATGTTTCTCTTACCGTCCCCGCAGGCAAGACGGTTGCATTGGTGGGTGCATCTGGTGCTGGAAAATCGACAATCATAAACTTGGTGCCGCGGTTTTATGAAGTGGACGCGGGTGCTGTCTATATCGACGACCAAGACATCCGTGACGTGACCTTCAAGTCCTTGCGCAACACCATGGCGCTGGTCAGCCAAGAAGTGATGCTGTTTGACGATACGATCAGAAACAACATTGCTTATGGTCGTCAAGACGCAAGCTTCGAAGATATTCAGGACGCCGCACGCAATGCCGCTGCGCATGATTTTATCTGCGAATTGCCAGACGGTTATGACACCATGGTTGGCGAACACGGTGTGCGCCTGTCAGGTGGGCAGCGCCAACGTCTGGCAATTGCGCGCGCCATGTTGAAAAATTCGCCGATCCTATTGTTGGACGAAGCAACCTCAGCGCTTGATACCGAGTCAGAGCGTCAAGTTCAGGCGGCGCTGGAAAGACTCATGGAGACCCGGACCACTTTAGTCATTGCCCACCGCTTGTCGACCATTGTGAATGCGGATTTGATTTATGTGTTGGACCGCGGACGAGTGATAGAGAAAGGCACGCATGACGAGCTTTTGGCTATGGGCGGCCAGTACGCGAATCTGCACCACCTTCAGCCAACCAATTCCTTAAAATAAGCGATGGTGGTTTTCAGCCCTTCTTCCAGTTGAACGCTAGGCTGCCAGTCCAGTTCGGCCTTGGCGAGGCTGATGTCGGGACAACGCTGCAACGGGTCGTCGGTGGGCAGGTCCTTAAACACCAATTCAGATTTTGAACCGGTCAGCTGAATAACCCTTTCAGCCAACGCTTTAATTGTGAATTCGCCGGGGTTACCCAAATTCATTGGCCCGGTGACGTCTTCGGCAGCCATAAAGCGCACAAAGGCTTCGACCAAGTCATCGACGTAACAAAATGATCGCGTTTGCATTCCATCGCCATAAATGGTGATGGCTTCGCCGCGCAACGCCTGCATAATGAAATTAGAAACCACCCGCCCGTCGCCCGGGTGCATGCGAGGACCATAGGTGTTGAAAATACGCGCCACGCGGATGTCCAAACCATATTGACGGTGGGTGTCGAAAAATAACGTCTCGGCGCACCGTTTGCCTTCATCGTAACACGCCCGTGGGCCGATGGGATTGACGTTGCCCCAATAATCTTCGGTTTGTGGATGGATGGTGGGATCGCCGTACACTTCCGAGGTGGAGGCTTGAAAAATGCGCGCTTTGGTCCGCTTGGCCAGCCCCAGCATGTTAATCGCGCCATGCACCGAGGTCTTGGTGGTCTGCACCGGATCGTATTGATAATGAACCGGCGAGGCCGGACAGGCCAGGTTATAGATCTCGTCCACCTCGACATAGAGGGGGAAGGTCACGTCGTGACGTATCAGCTCGAACCGCGGATTACCGATCAGGTGAATGATGTTGTCTTTCGGCCCAGTGAAAAAATTATCGACGCAGACCACGTCATGGCCCTGGCCGATCAAGCGATCGCACAGGTGCGATCCGACAAATCCGGCGCCGCCGGTAACCAAAATACGTTTGCGTTCAAACATGGGCATAATTCAAAGCTCCTTTGGCCTGGACGGTACCATTCCGCCACAGCCAATAAAAGCTTCGTGTACAGAATACTTAACAACACCATAGGCATATGATAGACAAGTTTCGTTCGGTGTGATCGGAATTCGGATGTGTCTTTGCGCTCTGCAATTTTGCTCTTGGAAAACCGTTGTGCAAGGCTAATCTACAGTATGATTGCCAATGACGGGTACGGTCGAAACTGAACACAAATAGACGAACCCATGCAAAACAATAAATAAGGCTGAAGCCAATGTCCGGTTCAAATATAGAAACGAAAAGTATGCTTTCTAAAATCGAAAATGCATACTTCAGAATCAGGATGCGCTTTAGTCATGCGCGTAAAATGTTCTATGCTAAAGAGCACTTTTACGCGCAGACCGACGCACACAAGGCTGCGCTACTTTTTAAACAATCCGTTCGCTTTATTAATCTTGAAGTATCAAGTTATTGCAACAGGGTATGTTCATATTGCCCGAATGCCCGAATCGACAGGCGCTCAGAGCACAAATATATCCGCGACGAGGTGTTTCATAATGTCTTGCGCCAACTCGCGAGCATTAATTACAACAAGGTCATTTGCTTACATCTCTATAACGAGCCCTTGGAAGATCGAGAATATTTTATAAACCGCTTAAAGCAGGTTAAAGCGTATCTGCCCAAGTCTAAGTTTGAGGTCTACACCAACGGTGATTACCTAAATAACGATTACGTCCGTGAGCTTTATGCAAGCGGTTGCGCGAGAATACATGCCACGGCGCATAACAATTGGGACACATATTGTCCGGACAAAGCCAAGGCGTATCTGTTTAAATTAATCGAGAAGCTCGGGTTTGAGTATACGGTCACCAAAGACACGCCGACCGACACGCTTTGTGAGGTGCATGTGGGGGAGGGCATGCTGTTTACATATCATATTCTTGATTTCTTGGGTGATGATGAAAACGGCATCTCCCACGCACTTGATCGAGCGCAATCCCTCGATATCCCGCTTGAATACTCACGCGTATCACCGTGCTTGCGTCAATTTGAAGAAGTGTTCATTGACTATACTGGCAAGTTCACGCCGTGTAGCCACATTCGCGGGGACGTTCCAGAACAAGCCCAGCATGTAATGGCCGAAATCGGCAGCGACGATGACTTGTTTCTTCTGTGGTGCAATGACAATCACGCGTCTTGGCGCCGGAAAAATATGAGCTACGAGGTCAAAGAACCGCCGTGCACAACATGTCATTATAAAACCATTGGCGAAGACAAAAGATTGCTCAAATGGAGTGAATACCTAAAATCCGAGGGCGCGCCAGAATAATAACTGCTGCTGTGTGGTGATAAGTCACGACATAGCAACAATAATTTATGAGGAACGGGCCTGCTTTATGACAGAATTAAGCGTTAGCTATGTCGTAACGATATACAATAAATCGAATTTTATTCCTTATGTTGTTGAAGCTATTTTTAATCAAGAAGGCGTGACTGATGGCGAGTACATTTTCGTCGATGATGGCTCGACGGATGACAGCCTAGACGCCCTGCGCAAATACACCCAGGGCCATGACAACGTAAAAATCATTCATCAGGAGAACGCTGGACCTGCGCTTGCCACCAACAGAGGAATTGATGAGGCCACCCGACCTTACATAAAATTTGTAGACGGCGATGATGTCCTCCACCCTCGCTCTACGCTTGAACTGTTCTACGCCATGAACAAGCATGGCGTAGACTTGGCTCATACCCACGTTCAACAGTTCGCGTTTCCGTCAGACCTTTCCGCAGTTCTGGAAAGAGCTGTACCTGATGTGGAGTCTTATCTCATTGCTGATTCATTGTCCTACGTCGCTGAGAAGGCTTTATTCAATCTGACCTGCGTTCTGGTTTCCACTCAGCTGGCCAAGGACGTTGGCGGCTGTGATAAGCGCGTATTTATTCAGGATTATTCAATAATTTTACGTCTGGCAAACCGAACGTCTATCGCCGTGGTCCCAAAGATTTTGGCCTTTTGCCCGATGGTGGAAGCCGATGATCGCGCATCTGCGCTCGCAGGCGGCAGCCAAGTTTTGCATGATCTAAATTTGGCGTCAGGTTATTTTATGCGTGAGACTGGAGGCATTCCCCGGGCTCTGCAATATACAATTTTGAGGAAAACCACCGGACGGGCCTGGAAATGGGCTCGCCGACGTGGGCGGAAAAGCTTTTTCTCACGACAATTCATGAACTATTTGCTCGCCAAGATCGCGCCGCAATTGCTCGATATTCCAGGGCTTATCCTGGCATCGTGTATGACGTTTCGTGAAACATCATCTGTACGGCTTGCGCAGCGTCTAGATGGTCAATTGCCCGCACAGGATATGCCGCGCTCCACCCTGGAAAATCAGGACCAATAATTTGACGCCCGTTTCTCCGCGCTGGACACCAAATGTGTTGTGGCTCGCTTATGCCGTAATTTTCCTGACGGCCATTTCCGTGCCGTTGCGCTCCTTGGGTAAAGCTGCGATGCAGGGGACTCTAGGAATGGCCTGTGTTTTCAGCCTGATTTTGATCATTTCTAACCGGGATGTTAACGCACAGTTCAAACGCGCCCTTCAGTCCCGTCTTGCATTGCTTTGGGGGATTTTGGGCCTCGCGTGGGTGATCGGCTTACCTTTTTCTTTCAACTCTCTGGGGTCCTTTGAAATTGGGTTGCGTTCGTTGGGGTATATGCTGGGGACCACGATGATTTACGCGGTCCTACGCTCATATCCCGAGCATCACGCTTGGATGTGGAAAGTGTTAACGGCGAGTGCTTTTGCAGCCGGTTTTGACGCGCTTTTGACCTTGAACCACATCCCCTTTATTGGCGCACACCTGATGGGGGGCGTGGGGGCCTTTTCCAACCCCTCAGGAACGTACAAGCCCTATGCCGTTACGGCATTATGCTTAGCTCCAGTGGTCATACTGGCAGGGCATCATGTTGGCGGTCAGTGGAAAAGGTTAGCCTATGTTCACTTGCTCATTGTCGTGATGATCATTTTTATGACGGGTAATCGTTCCGCGATGGCGGGCCTCATCGCCATGCTGGGCATCACCAGTCTTTGTGTTGCCACGCACAGCCGACGCACCTTTATTGGCGTTCTAACCATTTTGGCGATCATCACGGGCATCATCGCAAGTTGGTTGTATATGCGCTTGCCCGAAGCGGCGTTAACCCATGTCAAAGGCTTGTATCTGCCCACGTGGTTGGTGGATCCCCACCGCCAAAAAATATGGGAATTTACGTTCGATAAATTTTTAGAGCATCCAATATTCGGAATTGGCATTGACCAAATCAACTATATTCCGGGCGCCCATAAGATTGTGCCCGGGATTAGTGCTAGCGCTTATCAGGTTCCGTCGCACCCCCACAATTGGATGTTGGAGTTAGCCTCGGAAACTGGATTGGTGGGCCTTTGCGCTGTTCTTCTGTGTTTGGGGTATTTAGTATACGTCTTGTCGATTAGATACCTGAAACATAAAGACGGCCAAAGCATGGCCGGGCTCGTGCTCATAGGGGCCTTCTTCTCTAGCTCTCTATTCAATTTTTCTATCTGGACCAGCTGGTGGCAATTGACGTTTTATATACTGATAGCCATGGTGTTGAGCATGGGATCTAAAGTTAGATCAAATTTATGAAAATGTCGGATAATACGCTGTCCCTTATCACATAAAGAGGCTGTTTAACCATGGGCGCCCTGTCGCGAAGAATCGCCAAAATAAAAGCAGAGGCAAATCGCAAGTCCTATGCAAAACGAATGATGCATCCCGCCTTTATGCATCTTCTCATTGGCGTACCTGTCAGTGCGGTGCGAACGTTAAAGGACGACGGAGATTGGCCTGACGAACTTCTTGAGCGCGTTTGTGACTATTACGTATGGGCGCATACCCAAGCAGGAGGGGCCGACCCGTCCATGTGGGATGAACACGAAGTTCTGCGTAACTCTTTTATTGATGCGCTAAAGCGTAAAGACCTGGGCGCGCTTCGAAAAGATTTTAAGAACCTATTCCAATCTATCTTGCTGGATGGGATGTCTCATGGAAACAGTCTCTTTGCCCTAGAAGAACGGAATCCGTATCAGAAAGACTTTTTCCCACTGCGCACGATAGATTGTTTGCTGAGTTTAGCGGAGGCGGTGGGAACCTTACCTACCCCGTCTTACGCACAAATGAAGTTGCTAACATTTGTCAAAGCTCTCCAACCCGACTACGCTTCACTCATGTCGCAGGTGGAAGAACAGCTTGGGTTTTCCCTCGACATGCCGTTGACGGGCAGCCCGTATGTCTGTGACCTGGGAACGCGGGAAACGGCTGCCGATGTTCTGCGTCACGCCTATGTAGCTCATCGCCTGAAGGCATTGGGGCTCAGCGCGACCAGCCGTATCGTCGAAATTGGCGGTGGCTTCGGCATGTTGGCTTTATGCGCCAATCGCACGGGGTTCAATAACTTTACAATTGTTGATCTCCCCTTCGTAGGCGCCATTCAAATGGGTTATCTTGGGTCCGCGCTCGGCGCTGATGTTGTGTCCGGCGGCAATGAAACGCCAGCAGCAGCCCTGAATGTCATTCCCCCTGAAGGGATTAATGATTTTGAAGATAATTCTGTCGATATCGTCATTAATTGCGACTCCCTTCCCGAAATGGGGGAGGAGACAGCTTTAAACTACATTCGTCATGTGCGTCGTATCAGTGGCCGTTTTCTATCGATCAATCAAGAAGCCCAAAAAGTTCATGGAGAGGTGGCGCAGAACTGGGTTTCACAGTTGGTTGACCAAGTCGGTGGCTTTCGGAGAGTTTATCGATTCCGCCATTGGATGGAGCAAGGCTACGTTGAGGAGTTGTATGAGCGTGTTTAACCTGAACATCTACAATGCTTAAATTATCGGCGATCAAACGCGCACTTAAACGATCCTCCTATGGTCTGCGGTTGCGGTTAAATCGATTGCGGGGACGTAGTTTTGTCGAGCTGAATTCTTTTTTCAGCTTCGAGGTTTCTGGCGTTTGCAATTTATCGTGCCGGATTTGCGCCTATCCGCATAAAGAAATTGGCAAGTCGGTCATGCCGACGGGTGAGTTTTCCGATCTCTTGGAACAGTCTTTGGATTTAGGCTATCAAGATATTGGCTTAACGCCGATGACCGGCGATATCTTTATGGACAAAGATATTATGTCCAAGATGGACCTTTTGGAACAAAACCCACGGGTTAAGTCATTTTGGTTTTACACCAATTTTATTTTGTTGGACGAGGAAAAAATCAAACGTCTATCAACCATGCGTAAGCTGGGGCCGGCCATCTACATCAGCTTGTATGGCCACGATGAGGAGATGTTTGCACGCATCACGGATCGCCCCATCAAGCAATACAAACGCTTGTTGGAAAACCTCAATCATTTAGCGGATGTTGCAGAAAAATTACCCTGCCCAATTGACATTGGCATCCGCACATCTGCGTCCTTCGTATGGAAGCCTGAGCCGGGCAACGTGGATGAACCGAACCCCTTGCTTCGCGCACTCAACCGGGTTATGGCGAGCGGGAATTGCCGATATTCAGGCAATATACTCGAGTATGACAGTTGGGGCGGTTTGGTCACGCAAGAGGCCCTCGATGATTTAGAAATGACAGTGGTTGGCCCTTCGGCATCTAAAACACCAAAAGTTGGGGCCTGTGCGCTCATTTTTGACCGGCCGACAATTTTCCCTGATGGCCGTGTAAACGCCTGCCATTGCCACGGTGTTGATGGAAGCCTTGTTGTCGGAAACATCCATGATCATTCGCTCAAGGATATTCTGTCGCCAAACAACAAGCGTTTCATGGACCTCATTGCCAACCAACAGCAGGGGAAATTTCCCGAGGCCTGCAATCACTGCATGTTCTATCGCAGCATTTATCGGGCGTTAAAAAAAGTGCCCACAATTCGCTATGAAGAGTACATGGAAATTATTCAGGAACGGGCAAATTCAAACTGAGGAACTCATACGTTCATCACGACATCTGCCTTCATCTCCCGCCGAGTATCTGCGTGTTTCACCCCTCACCCGCAAAGACGAGGCGCGAACGGTGACGTTGAGTGTGAATGTTCTAGCGCCGGTTAAATCCAACTGGCGCCCACACCGCACTCATAATAATCGCGTTTCGCTTATCATCGTCGCCAACCCAAGCGGCGTGTTGGCTGGGGAAATTGGATTGACCCGCCGCAATGAAAGACAACGCCGGTTCATCGGGCGTATCGACCGCTGGCCACGCAATCAACGTCAATAGCCCACCTATCGCCAATAGAAAAAGTACACGCATCGCCTTCACCCCTATGCTCTATTGAGCGCTAAGTCACACTGCATTTAAAAGGTGTTTTGCGTCGAAGCCACGGCGTGAATAAGGCGATTTATGGGCGCAAACATCAGGCCCAAAACAATCACGAAAAAAGCCGGACCACATAGCGGCCCGGCTTCATTCATGTCTGCGAAGGTGCGTTTAGATGACCTTGCGCATTTCGACGACAAATTTATCCATCTCAGTGCCGAGAACTTCGGCCTGTTTGGACAATTCGCCTGCAGCGCCCAAAACGTCGTGCGCGCTGTGGCCGGTTTCGTTAGCCGCCTGGGTGACTTGAACGATGTTCGTGGTCACTTCGGTGGTTCCAGAAGAAGCCTGTTCGACGTTACGTGCAATTTCTTGCGTCGCCGCGCCCTGTTCTTCAACCGCCGCCGCAATGGTCGAGGTGATCTCGTTCATCTTATTGATGGTGCCGCCAATGGAACCGATCACCGTGACCGCATCCTGGGTGGCGCTTTGGATGCCGCCGATCTGCGCAGAGATTTCCTCGGTCGCCTTGGCTGTTTGGTTGGCGAGGTTTTTGACCTCAGAGGCCACAACAGCAAAGCCCTTACCGGCTTCACCGGCGCGTGCCGCTTCGATGGTTGCGTTCAACGCCAACAAGTTGGTTTGATCGGCGATGTCGGTGATCAACGCGACCACTTCACCGATTTTTTGTGCGGCTGTCGCCAAGCCCTGAACCTTTTCGTTCGCGCCATCGACTTCGACCACGGCTGCGCCGGCAATCTGCGTCGATTGCGCCACTTGGCGGGAGATCTCGCTGATCGAACTGGACAGCTCTTCTGCAGCGGACGCCACCGTCTGTACGTTGGTCGACGCTTCTTCAGCAGCGGACGCAACCGTCGTCGCTTGCTGACTTGTCGCTTGCGCCGTGCTTTCCATACCTTGTGCGGTGGATTGCAGTTCGGTCGCGGCGGACGCAACGGTGTCGACCACATGCTTCATGTTGATTTCGAAATCATCGGCCACAGCTGAGAACTTCGTCACTTTTTGAGAAATGGCGTCGGTTGCGCCATTAAAGACGTTGGCGGCGTTCAAGAACGTGCCCTTCATGCCGCCGGGAAGGATGCGGCGGAAATATTTATTCTGCGACACATATTCCTGACACGCCATAGATTCGCGAACATAGGCATCACATCGATCAATCATCGAGTTGATGGTGTTTTGCATATCGCCCAAATCGCCGCCCTCGACGATACCAATGATACGCGCTTCAAAATCACCGTCATCAATACGCTTACACACATCGATGGTGCGGCGAAATTCCTTATTTGCTTTGGCCAGTAAAAACAAACCAAAACCGGCGCTGATAACCCCGATGCCGATCAGGATTTCGCTTACGATAGCGGGTGCGCCGAGCAGTACGGCAGCTTCTGCAATAAGTGTACTCGACGCGGTGGCGATGATCGCAATTTTAGCTTTGGAGAGAGAAGATAAACTCATCGTACGCAAGCCCCTTTTCCTCAAGGATTTTCATCAACACACCGTAAGCTTCGTTCATGCCGTCTTTACGATTGGCATGGCTGTTTTCGATATCGAGAAGCTTTTTGTAGAGCGGCTGAATCACGGTTTCAAGAACCTTGCGATCCGCCGTACGACGATTGGAGTGATAGCCGACGATTTTACCGCTGGCATCGAAACTTGGCGTAACGTGGGCCAGAACCCAATAATGGTCACCGTTTTTGGAGCGATTGACCACGTAGGCAAATAGCTCTTTCCCCGATGAAATCGTATCCCAAAGCAGCTTAAACACCGCACGCGGCATTTCCGGATGGCGAATCACCGAGTGCGGTTGGCCAACGGCTTCCGCTTCGGTCATGTCCGCAAGACGCAAAAAAACGTCGTTGGTATACATAAGTCGACCGGTAGGATCGGTTTTACTGACGATGATTTCGTCATCATCGAAAAAACGCTCCACACCTGTAAGAGTTACATCTCGTGCCATAGAACTGTTCCAAATCCCTCAAAATTGCACAAAAAAACACGCACTTCATTTCAAGCCATATACCCATTGCGGCAAGAAATTCATTTGTTACATGCATTTGGGGTCCCCGGGTCCTTCTGACAAGACCCTTTTCCCACGTTCATACTACGAAAGTATAGGAAGGGTTTGTTAATGCAAGATAAACAGAGCATTACATCATAACTTTGCTGTCTACAGACCCCAAAAAAAGAGTGACCTCCGATCACAACCGGAAGATCACTCTTGTATGTAGGCTATGAATATGTCTGTTCAACCGCGCAAATCACCGCCGGTAGATTTTGCTACGCTGGCGACGACTTTGGCGGCTACGGCATCGATCTCTTCATCCGTCATGGTCTTATCAAACGGCTGCAAAGTGACCTGAATGGCCACGGACTTTTTATCGTCCGCAACGCCTTGTCCCTTGTAGACATCGAACAATTGAACGTCGCTGATGAGACCTTTGTCGGCGGCGAACGCCGCACGCACGACTTTAGCCGTTTCAACATCCGCATCCACCAAGAACGCAAAATCGCGCTCCACCGACTGAAAAGCCGACAGTTTGACCAACGGACGGGCCTGGCTCTTTTTCGGCTTGGATTTGGGCAGGTTATCAAGGAACACCTCAAACCCAGCGACCGGGCCTTTGACGCCCATCTTTTTGAGCGTGCCCGGATGCAATTCGCCAAAATTGGCCAGCACCGTTTTGGGGCCAAGGCGCAAGGTGCCCGAACGACCTGGATGATACCAAGCGGGTCCACCGTCTTCGGCCGGGAAAACTTGCACGTTGCCCACCGGCGCGCCTGCCGCATCCAACGCCGCAATGGCGTCGGCCTTGGCGTCGAATGCATCGACGTTGCGCTGGGTGCCGGTCCAGTTGCGACCGACCGCTTGGCCGGAACGCACGCCCGCCGCGACCAAAGTCTGATCATCGACGCCATCACCTGCGAATTGCGGGCCGACTTCAAACAACGCCCCATCGTGGGTGCCGCGCGCGTCGTTACGCGCGATCGCCGCGATCAAGTTGGGCAGCAAGTTGGGACGCATGACGTCCAGGTCCGCCGAGATCGGATTGGTCAGGCGCAGGCTGTCGGGCACACCGTCTTCACCAGCAAACAAGGCCGCATGCGCGCTGGGCAAGAACGAATAGGTCACCGCTTCCACCAAGCCACAACCCGCCAACGTGCGGCGCACACCGCGACGGCGGCGCATTTCTGAGTTAACCGCCGGACGCGGCAAGGCTTCTGTACGCTCCAATGAGACATGGGGGATATTGTGATAGCCGTGCACACGAACGATTTCCTCGACCACACAGGCTTCGCCAACCATGTCGCCACGCCACGCGGGGGCTTCGACCTGCCATGTGTCTGTATTTTTCGGGCCTTTGTGAACGATAAAGCCGAGCACAGTGAGGATCCTTTCCATCTCCGCTTCATCGACTTCGACCCCGGTCAGGCCTTTGACTCGCGACGGACGGAAATCGATTTTGAGACGCCAGTCCGGGCCGGTGCCGGCGACCACGGTGTTGGACGGCTCACCGCCGCACAGTTCCATCACCAAGCGGGTGGCGTTTTCGCAGCCATCCACGGCAAAGTCGTTGTCGACGCCGCGTTCGAATCGATAGCGCGCGTCGCTCATCAAATTGAGCTTACGTCCCGTCGCCGCGGTGCGCACCGGATCGAAGATCGCGGACTCAATAAACACGTTGACGGTGTCGTCCGTGCAGCCGCTTTCTTCGCCGCCCATCACGCCCGCCAGCGCTTCGGCCTTGGTGTCGTCGGCAATCACGCACATCTCTTCATCGATGGCGTATTCTTTGCCGTCCAGCGCCAACAATTTTTCACCCGCACGACCAAGGCGCGCGGTGATGTCGCCGCTGACTTTGTCGGCGTCGAACACGTGCAGCGGACGGCCCAGATCGAACGTCGAATAGTTGGTGATATCGACCAGCGCCGAAATTGGGCGCAAACCGATGGCCAGCAGACGATCCTGCATCCATTTCGGCGAAGGTCCGTTTTTGACGCCCTTCACATACCGTCCGGCAAATTGCGAGCAGGCGCTTTCGGCGCCTGCCGGGAAGTTGAGCTTAACGTCGATAGGGCTGTCGAACGCGCCTTTGACGGCTTCAATGCCGTGCGGTTTCATGGTTCCCAAACCACTGGCGGCCAGATCGCGCGCAATCCCGCGCACGCCCAGACAATCGCCCCGGTTCGGCGTGATGGCGATTTCGATCACCGGATCGGCCAAGCCCATGACGTCCACGGCGCGTGCGCCAACTTCGGCGTCGGCGTCCAAATCGACAATGCCGGTGTGCTCGTCGGACAAGCCCATTTCACGTTCCGACAGCATCATACCCTTGCTATCCACGCCGCGAATGGTGGCGTCTTTCAACGTAACGTCCAGACCCGGTACGTACATGCCCGATGCGCCGAACACGCCTTTGAGACCCTTGCGCGCGTTGGGCGCACCGCACACGACTTGCAAATTTTCGGCGCCGTTGTTGACCGTCAAGATTTGCAGTTTGTCGGCGTCGGGATGCTTTTGTGCTTCCAACACTTCGCCAACAACGAAATCTTCCAGGCCCTCGGCGCGATCTTCAACGCCTTCGACTTCCAGACCCAGCATGGTCAGACGTTCAACCACTTGGTCCAGCGTCGCATCGGTGTCGAGGTGATCTTTAAGCCAGCTCAGTGTGAATTTCATTGGTTCAATCCTCCCACCATCGACGGCACATCCAAGGCTTGGAATCCGTAATGGCGCAACCAGCGCAGGTCCGATTCATAGAACGTGCGCAGATCGGGAATGCCGTATTTCAACATCGCCAAGCGCTCAATCCCAATGCCGAAGGCAAAGCCTTGGTACTTGGTGGAATCGATGCCGCAGTTTTCCAACACCTTGTTGTTAATCATGCCACAGCCGAGAATTTCCAGCCACTCTTCGCCGCCGATCTTGAATTCACCACCCTTGCGCGAACAGCCGATATCGACTTCGGCGCTCGGTTCGGTGAACGGAAAATAGCTGGGTCGAAAGCGCACCGGCAACTCATCGATGTCGAAATACGCCCGGCAGAAATCGATCAAGCAGCCCTTGAGGTGACCCATGTGGGTCGCTTCGTCCACCACCAGACCTTCGATCTGGTGAAACATCGGCGAGTGGGTGGCGTCATAATCGCAGCGGTACGTGCGTCCCGGTGCGATTATGCGCATCGGCGGCTCTGAATTCATCATGGTGCGAATTTGCACCGGCGAGGTGTGCGTGCGCAAAACCTTGCGGCCCTTTACACCCACGCCCGGCAAATAGAACGTGTCATGCTCTTGGCGCGCGGGATGGTCTTCGGGGATGTTCAACGCGGTGAAGTTATACCAGTCGTCTTCGATTTCCGGACCTTCGGCCACCGCAAAGCCCATTTCGCCCAAAATCGCCACGACTTCTTCGATGGTCTGGCTGATGGGGTGGATGAAGCCTTCGCGTTCAGGGCGTGTCGGTAACGTGACGTCAATCTTTTCCGCCAACAGCTTGGCATTCAATTCGGCGTCCGTCATGGCGGTTTTTTTCGCGTCGATCGCGGCGGCTACGGCGTCCTTGATGGCGTTGAGCGCTTGGCCTGCGGCTTTGCGTTGCTCGGGATCTAAACCGCCGAGGTTTTTCATCTGGGCCGTGATCGCGCCTTTTTTACCCAGCGCTGCGACGCGCACATCTTCCAACGCCTGAAGGCTGTTCGCAGCCTCCACCTGAGCCAGAAGATCCGCTTTGAGTGTATCCGTATCCGACACGACGTTTTCCTTTGTTTCCCTGTCGGCCCTTACGAGCCTCCACGCCTCTTGTCCCCCCAGGGGAACCTTAAACAAACAAAAGGGGCCGGCGTTAGGCGCCAGCCCCTCTCGAAATAACTCAGATCATCGTTTGATCCGGCGTCTTACTTGGCGAGAGCGGCCTGGGCCTGTTCCACCAAGCTTTTAAACGCGTCCGGCTCGCGCACGGCGAGATCGGCGAGAACCTTACGGTCCAGCTCGATACCAGCCTTGGACAGGCCGTTCATGAACGTCGAATAGGTCAAGCCGCTCAAACGTGCGCCAGCATTGATGCGCTGAATCCACAATTTGCGGAATTCGCGCTTTTTCGTGCGGCGATCGCGGTAAGCGTATTGAAGACCTTTCTCAACGCGCTCAATGGCGGCGCTGAAAACGTTTTTATTACGGCCACGGTAGCCTTTGGCTGCCTTGATGACCTTACGGTGGCGGGCGTGAGTGGTAACACCACGTTTCACACGGGACATATCTTTTCTCCGTCTCTAAATCGCTGCGACTTACTTGGCGTAAGGCATGTAGCTCAGCACGAGCTTGGCGTCGGCATCACAAAGGATCATGGTGCCACGGGCGTTGCGCTTCATTTTCTGAGAGCGGCGACGCAGCATGTGCTGGGTGCAGGCGGCGCCGGCGCGGACTTTTCCGCTGCCGGTGAGACGGAAGCGCTTTTTAGCGCTGGCTTTCGTCTTCAGCTTGGGCATTTTGCTTTTCCTTAGTCTGTGGATGCACGGCCGAAGAGGGTGCATCCGGTTTTGCAGTTCAAAGGCGGTCCAGGCATGCCCTGCCATGCCGCCCGTTATCAATCCACACGCAGTGATGTGAGGAAGAGCGGGTTATAGCCAAGGAACTCGACCAATGCAAGGGCTGAATCGCTTAGAAATAGGTGCCTTAGGACACAAAACGCCCCTCCGCCTCCGGCTCGTTGAGGGGGAAGGCGAAGGGGCGCACAAGCGGTCCGTTCAGATTGGGGGGAAATTGAGTGGGCCGAACCGCTTGATTCTGTCATTTTAGGCCGCCAAAAGTCCCGGCATGTCCTTGGACAACGCTTGACGGGCCTTGGTTTCTTGGCCTGTTAAGGCAAAACCTAAGGTCTCACCATCTGAGCCAATGAACAGTGCACGGTGGTCTTGCCCGCTGCCTTCGATCACCCAATTCCCCTCACTTTCGGGCTTGGGCGGACACACCACGGCGGGCAACGCCGGGGTCTTCACCGCCACCGGAAGGGCTGGCAGCTCAACGCGTGTGGGCGTGCCTGCAAGGGTGCGGGCCAGCGCGCGGGCTTCGGCCATCAGGGGCAAGATAAACGGCAGCATACCGGCGTCCGTCTCAGCACAATCGCCCAGCGCATAGATGTCTGGATCGGATGTACGCATAAACTCGTCGATCCGAATGCCCTGCTTCACATGCAAACCCGCCGCGTGCGCCAGTTCGGTATGGGCCACCAATCCGATGGCGGTGAGCGCATGGTCGAACGTGATCCGCTTACCGTCGGCGAGACGGGCAATGTTGCCGTGTTCCCCCGCCGCGACGCCGGTGACGACTTGGCCCATATGAAACCGGACACCGACGGCGCTGAGCGCATCTTGCATCACTTGACCCAAGGCATCGGGCAGCAATCGCGACAACGGCTGGGGCGCCGGATCGACCACATCGACGCCGTAGCCCGCTCCGGCCAGATCGTTGGCAAACTCGCTACCGATCAGCCCCGCGCCGATCAGCAACACCCGTGCATTTTCGACCAAGCCCGCGCGCCATTTGGCATAATCTTGCAGGCTGTTGATTGCGGGTAAGGGTACTGATGTGCTGCCTTCAACCTCAAAGGGGCGCGGACTTGCGCCCACCGCCAGCACCAAATTGCCATAACCGATCACATCGCGGCCTTGATCTGCGTTGACGATCACCGCCTTGTCGGTGCGGTTGATGGCCGTGACCTCGGTCTCGGTCCAGACGCGAACGTTTAAATCCTCACTCAGTTGAGCGGCATTTTTTTGCACTAAATCTTCAGGGCTTTTGCCTTGGGCGAAGGCGTTTGAAATCATCGGCTTGGAATACATCGCGCCATCGTCGCCCGTGATCAACGCAATGGTGGTCTCGCTGTCCAGCTTGCGCAGTTCGCGCGCCAAGGTGATGCCAGCCATCCCGGAGCCAATGATGACGGTGTCGGCGTGATAAAGGGGGGCGTTCATGGCTAATGTCCTTACTTAATACATACGGGAAAGGGATAGAGGGGCGGCCTTAAGCCGCCTCCTCCATCACTTCGAAGTCTTCTTTGGACACGCCGCAGTCGGGACACGCCCAATCGTCGGGGATATCGGCGAACGCGGTGCCTGCGGGGATTCCGTCTTCGGGCATGCCAACGGCGGGGTCATAGACGTAATTACAGACGACGCAGATGTATTTTTGGGTATTCATAGCTTGGTTTCCTTTATTGAATATCGTGTTGATCGGCTGGATTACTCGGCGGCAGTGGCGTTGCTGCGAACCTTGTCGAGCGCGTCTTGATAGTGACCGGCGTGGCGTTCTTCGACTTTGGCCAACGCGGCGAAGCGCTTAGCGGCTTTTTCCAGAACAGCCTGGAACATTTCAGCGTGTTCGCGGCTTTCTTCGATCTGCTCGTCCATTTCTTTGACTGCGTCCATGCGGCCTTCTTCCAAGGCGAGGTGACGGAACTTCGGATACATTTCGGTGTATTCGTAGGTTTCGCCTTCGACGGCGAGCTCCAGCATCCGGTCCACGGTCAGTTCCTTGGACGGATAGAGCAATTCCAGGTGGCCAAACGCGTGAGCGGTTTCTTGTTCGGCGGTGGCCTCAAAAACCTCAGCGACGTCATTGGCGCCCATGGCGCGGCAGCGGCGTGCGAAGTAGAGGTACTTGCGGTTGGCCATGGACTCGCCCGCAAAAGCGGCTTCGAGATTTTCAATGGTTACGGAATTTTCAGCGGTCTTGGACATGAGGTATCTCCTAAATGATCGTGTTGCCGTGATCGTGTGGTGTTCGTTGAGACAGAATTTAGCGAGATTGATTAAATCGATCCAATTGATTAAAATGTATTCAGTTATTGATGGAATCGATTATGCATTTACCTACGTTGCGCCAACTGGAATACCTCATCGCAGTGGTCGATCTGCGCCACTTCGGCCACGCGGCTGAGCGCTGCCACGTCACCCAATCGACGCTCAGCGCGGGTCTACGCGAATTGGAAACCGTGTTGCAGGCTGAACTGGTGGAGCGCACCCGGCGCAAAGTTCAACCGACGCCCTTGGGTCTTGAGATCGCCGACAAGGCCCGGGTGGTGCTAAACGGCGCGCGCGACATCGCCGAGACTGCCACCGCCGCGGGTCATCCGCTCAGCGGACGCATGCGCCTGGGCGTGATCCCCACCATCGGACCGTTTGTGTTGCCGCGCGTGTTGGCGGGGCTGCGTGAAGCGTACCCGGACTTGAAGCTCTATTTGAAAGAAGGCCGTTCGGCGGACGTCTTGGATCAGCTCAATCGCGGCGATCTGGAGGCTGCGATCATCGCCTTGCCCTACGACATTGGAAATTTTCAATCCATGACACTGGGCGACGATGCGTTTTGGGTGGCGTTGCCGCGCAAGCATCCGTTGGCGAAAAAGAAAACCATCTCACCCGTCGACCTGCCGATGGATGAGCTTTTGATGCTTGAAGACGGCCATTGTCTACGCGACCACGCGCTGGCGGCGTGTGAGCTCTCAACGCTGAAAAAGATCACTGGCGAAAGTGGTAATTTCGAATCAAGCAGTCTTTACACCCTCGCCGAAATGGTCGCGAACGGACTGGGCGTCACGTTTTTGCCGGAAATCGCGTTGAGTTCGGGGATGATCAACACTGACAACATCGAAGTTCGCCCGCTCAAAACCAATGGCGCGCCGCGTCAAATCGGACTGGTGTGGCGCTCATCATTTCGCCGCGACGACGACATCGCGGCGCTGGGCGCGTACCTGCGCGGGCGGATGGCGGGCCTGCGCGTAAAACGCGCCAAACCAATCGCTAGCGTGAAACGCGCCAAACCAACATCTGACGTGAAACGGAAACATTAAGCTCAGTCGAACATCGCGTCGATATCGGCCTGGCTAACGCTTTCTTCGCCGTCCAGTGCGGGGCCGTCCATAACCACCTCACCGTCTGCGGGCTTGTCCGCCACACCCACCGGCAAGGCAGCGATGGAATCTTTGCCGATGATCACCACCAAGGAGCTCAGCGTGCCTTCTAGCAAATTCATGGTTTTGACGATTTTTCCGATGCGCTGACCGGTGATGTCTTGGAAGGTGCAAGCTTCAAAGACGTGGTTTGAATTTTCAATGATCTTATCCAGATCGTCGCTCACCTCAGCGAGGCGAATGCGCTCCTTGAGGCTTTCGGCGATGCTCGATGTCGCCTCGGTCGCTTCCATAATAGTGTTGGTGGCGTTTTCAGTTGCCTCGACTATGGCGTTGAGTTGATCAGCAGCTTTGTTAAAGTGATCGATCGGGGCGTTGGGATGTTTGACAGCGGCGACTTCGGATTTGATGCGCTCCATATATTCATAGAGCTGCACAATCTGGCGCGACAGTTCGTCGTATTGAGCTTTGTTGATGCTGTCAGTCATGATGAAAAGTTATCACTTCCCCGACCCTCATGCACGCCCGATCACCGTCAAAAAACAAAAACCCTGAAAACAAAACCCCCCGTCCTATCCGGACGGGGGGGTTGAATTCTTGCGGCTGTAAAGAGCGCCTTATTTGGGCGACAGCACCATGGTCATCATGCGCCCTTCGGATTTGGGCATTTGTTCGACCTTGGTCAGTTCTTCCAGCTCGTCGCGCATTTTGACCAGGACCTTCAGGCCCAAGTCTTGGTGCGCCATTTCGCGGCCACGGAAGCGAATGGTTACTTTCACCTTATCGCCGTTATCAAGAAACTTGCGCGCGGCCTTCATCTTGACTTCATAGTCATGAATATCAATACCGGGGCGCATCTTGATCTCTTTGATCGCGATGACCTTTTGCTTCTTTTTGGCCTCGTTGCGTTTTTTCTGTTCCTCGTACTTGTACTTACCATAATCGAGGATTTTACACACCGGCGGTTCTGCGTTGGGTGAAACCTCAACCAGATCCAGGCCGTGGCCAGCAGCAATTTCGATAGCTTCTGGGGTGGATTTCACACCGATCATTTCACCATCGGGTCCGACCAGGCGGACCTCGGTTACGGTGATGCGCTCGTTTACGCGCGGTCCTTCGATGGTCGGTTTCTTGTTAAAAGGTGGGCGGGCGATGGCCCTTCTCCTACAGTTATGCGCCTCCGGGGGGCGCTTAAAATTTACAGTGCTGATCTTTTTTGGTGAAGCGAGCCTTAGTCCCCGGCGAGCGGGCCCTTTGCTTCGGCAGTGAGGATATCAATTGCTTCCCCAAGCGCAAGGATTTCTTGATCCTTACCGCCCAGACGACGCACCGCAACCTTGCCTTCTTCGGCTTCACGTTTACCAACGACAAAAATCGCCGGCACTTTCTTGTGGCTGTGGTCGCGGATTTTGTAGTTGATCTTTTCGTTACGGATGTCGATTTCGGCGCGAATACCGGCCTTTTTCAACGCACTATAGACCTCTTGGGCATAATCGTCGGCGTCCGAGGTGATGGTCGTGACCACCGCTTGAACCGGCGCCATCCACAACGGCAAGCGCCCGGCATAGTTCTCGATCAAAATGCCGAGGAAGCGTTCGAACGAACCCAAAATGGCCCGGTGCAGCATCACGGGACGATGTTTTTCACCGTCTTCGCCGACATAAGACGCATCCAGGCGTTCCGGTAAGACGAAATCGACCTGCAAGGTGCCGCACTGCCAATCGCGACCGATGGCGTCGCGCAGCACGAATTCCAGCTTCGGTCCATAAAACGCGCCTTCGCCGGGATTGAGGGTCATTTCGACGCCTGCGGCTTCTGATGCTTGGCGCAAAGCGTTTTCGGCTTTGTCCCACGTCTCATTGGAACCGGCGCGTTTTTCGGGACGATCAGAAAATTTGACGACGAAGTCTTCGAAACCAAAATCCTTATAGACCGACGACAGCAGCGCGATGAACGCTTTGGTTTCGGATTCAATCTGATCTTCGGTGCAGAAGATGTGCGCGTCATCTTGGACAAACGCGCGCACCCGCATCAGACCATGCAGGGCGCCGGACGGTTCATTGCGCGCGCACGAGCCGAACTCGGCCATGCGCAACGGCAGGTCGCGATAGCTGGTGGTGCCTTGCTTGAAAATTTGTACATGGCACGGGCAGTTCATCGGCTTGATCGCCAAGATGCGGTCTTCGGATTCGGCGACGAACATATTCTCGCGGAATTTCTCCCAGTGCCCGGAATCTTCCCACAACGAGCGGTCAACCATCTGCGGGGTGTTGACCTCGACATAGTTGGCCTCTTCCAAGCGGGTGCGCATGTAGTCTTGCACCGCACGGTACATGGTCCAGCCATTGGGATGCCAAAAGACCGAGCCCTGCGCCACGTCTTGCATATGAAACAGCGACATTTCCCGACCCAAGCGGCGGTGATCGCGCTTTTCGGCCTCTTCGAGCATGTGCAGGTAGGCTTTGAGCTGCTTTTTGTCGGCCCAGGCGGTGCCGTAGATGCGCTGAAGCATTTCGTTGTTGGAATCGCCGCGCCAGTAGGCGCCCGCCAGCTTCATCAGTTTAAATGCCTTACCCAACTTGCCGGTCGCCGGCAAGTGCGGCCCACGGCACAGATCGATAAATTCGCCCTGGCGGTACAACGTGATGTTTTGGCCTTCGGGGATCGCTTCGATGATTTGCGCTTTGTAGTGCTCGCCCTTGGCTTTGAAAAACTCAATCGCCTCAGAACGGTCCATCACTTCGCGAGTGATCTGTTCGTTACGATCGACGATTTCCATCATGCGCTTTTCGATCTTTTCCAGATCGTCGGGCGTGAACGGCTCGGCACGCGCGAAATCGTAATAAAAGCCGTTTTCGATGGATGGGCCGATGGTGACTTGCACGTTCGGATACAGCTCCTGGACCGCTTCAGCCATCACGTGAGCGGCATCGTGGCGCAGCAGCTCAAGGGCTTCCTCGTCCTTGGCGGTGACGATGGCGAAGTCGCTATCTTCGGTGATGGGCAGAGACAAATCCGCCATTTCACCGTTGATTTTGACCGCCAAAGCGGCTTTCGCCAGCCCCGGTCCGATCTCAGCCGCAACGTCCGCGCCCGTCACCGGGGCGTCGTATGAGCGGATGGAACCGTCGGGAAGTGTCAGCTGAACCATGGAACTTGTGCCTTACTTTTGCAAAACCGCACGAAATTGTCTTCGAAATTGAAGAATGACCGGGGAATGTAAGGGGATTGTGGCCCCTGTCAAGGTGACAATCACACGCCTAGGCACAAGCCCGGGCGCACACCCGCCAAGTCCCACGACTAGTCCAAAGCGCCAATCCGCACAGCGGCGTCCCAAACCTCAGTCACCAGAAGTTCGCCAAGGCTTTCTTTGCGCAGGATTTCCACCCGGGGGCCACGTTGTGCGCACAGCGCCGGATCGCTTTCGAAGGAATACACAACCACGCTCGGGCAGCCCGCCAGCGTGATCATATGCATCGGTCCGGTGTCGTTGCCGACCGCCAACGCCGCACCGCGCGCCAACACCGCAATGTCGATAAAATCGGTCTTGGCGCACAAATTCACCGTGCCCGGCGCGTCGTGTTCGATCAACGTCGTAATCGCTTGTTCAGCGCGCGCACCCAGCAACACTGGCGTAACACCGGCGGCGTACAGGCGGTTAGCCAGCTCGACAAAGCGCTCCACAGGCCAACGTTTAGCCGGGCGGTGCGGCGCGCCGCCGGGCACCAGCAAGGCAAACGGCTTTTCAATACCAAACGCGCTGACGTCTTTTTTGGCGAAGCTTAAATCCGACAGCCCCACATCGGTGACGCCAGCTTTGGCCAACTGATCTTTTTGCCGGTCAATGGTGTGCATGAAGTTGCGCTGAGCGTTGTCGTGGGGGTGCGAACAGCCACGCGCGACGCCTGACCATTCAGGGCGCTTGCCGGGCCCTAAGATGTGGAAATAAAAACTAGAACGGTCTGAGGTCTGCAAATCATAAACGCGGGTGAAATTGCCTGCTTTGAGCTTTTGGCGCAGACGACGCACGCGTCCGATCTGCCATGCCTTGGGCCGTTCTTCATCGATCCACACCTCATCGAACAAGCCTGTGGCATGGGCGAGATCGGCATAAGGCTTGGACGTCAGCAGCACCAGCGATGCGCCGCCGGGTTTGGACTCGTGGTGGCGTCGGATCGCCGCAATGGGCCCCAACGCCTGAACGAAATCGCCCAGTGCGCCGAGCTTAATAATGAGAATGCGTTCGCCCATCTCAATCACGTTTTTACACGTCCTTGCCGCGTTCGCGCAGCACTTCACGGTAAACATTCAAGGTTTTTTCGCACATGGCGTCTTTTGAAAAGTGCTCGCGCACGCTGGCCAACGCACGCTCGCTAAACGCTTTGCGGCCGTCTTCGTCCAGGTCCAACGCCGCACGCAGCGCTTCAGCCAGCGCAGCCTTGTCGCCGGGCGGGAACAGCCAGCCGGTTTGCCCATTGATGATGGTTTCGCATGCGCCGCCATGATCGGGCGCCACAACGGGCCGGCCCAAGGCTTGAGCCTCGACCACCACGCGGCCGAAGGCTTCGGGATCGGTCGAGGCCGACACCACCACATCGGCCATCATGTAGGCCGCGGGCATATCGTCGCAGTGATCGAAAATACGCACCACCGAACTCAAGCCGTTTTGTTCGATCAGCCGTTCCAGTTCCTTACGGTATCCCTTACGGCCCTGGTCGGAGCCCACCAACACACAGCGAATGTCGCTGCGGCCAAGCGCCGCGATGGCCTCAATAAACACCGCTTGGCCTTTCCAGCGTGTCAAACGACCGGGCAACATGACCACCGGGTAACCATCTTCCAAACGCCACGCTTGAGACAACTTGACCACCCGCTCGGCGCTGACCAGAGATGCATTGAAACTGTCCAAATCGACGCCGCGATGGATGATGCGAATTTTGTCACCCGACGCGCCGTACATTTGTTTCAAATGACCGGCGATGAATTTGGAAATGGCGATGATCCGATCACCGCGGGTCATGACTGAATTATAAAACCGTTTCAGCCCAGCAGCCAGGGGGGCGGAGCCGACGGAATAGGTACCGTGAAATGTGGTGACGAACGCCGTGCCCGTGCGCTGACAGGCGTAATACGCACTCCACGCCGGAGCCCGCGAACGCACATGCACGATGTCCACGCCTTGAGCTTTGATCAGCTTTTCCAGCTTGGAAATGTTGGCGTAGATGGTCAGCGGGTTTTTTGAATGCAGCGGAAGCTGGAAATGATCTGCGCCCGCGCGCTGCAATTGATAGACCCGCTCGCCGCCATTGGACGCCACCATCGAGCCCCACCCCTGCGCCGTGATGCAGCCCGCGATTTCCACCGTGCCGCGCTCGACTCCGCCACTGCCGCCAAGCGCTGGCAGCACCTGCAAAATGGTTACAGGCGGACTTTGCGTAGCAGGGGTTGCCTCACCACCAGCTGATCCTATATCAGGAGCGCGTTTGGCCATCGAATAAAGAATGGTATGGTTCTGCGTAATGATCGTTGCCCCTATTGTCTTCGCCGTTCTTAACATAAATTAAGGTCTGGCACGGCATAAAAATGGTTGCAGTTCATAGGTGAGGTGTCCAGAGAAATGCAAGCCCCAACTGACGATGACCCCAACAAAGCCCCGCAAACCATCACCCGTAAAGACGGCGCGACGATCGCTTACCACTTCAGTCCCGCAAAGAATATCGACAAGCCCACCGGGGTGGTCTTTTTAGGCGGCTTTAAATCCGATATGCAAGGCAGCAAGGCGCTGGCGCTGGAATCATGGTGCCAAGCCCAAGGGCGCGCTTTTTTGCGTTTCGACTACACCGGCCATGGCCAATCCTCAGGCGCGTTCACGGACGGCACCATCGGACAGTGGGCGGATGATGCAGTGTATGCTTTGGATCAACTGACGAAGGGCCCTCAGGTTCTGGTGGGTAGTTCCATGGGCGGTTGGCTGATGCTGTTGGTGGCGCGCGAACGCCCGGAACGGCTCAAAGGGCTGGTGGGGTTGGCCAGCGCGCCAGACTTCACCGAAGACTTGATGTGGAGCGAGCTCAACGACGAGCAACGCGCCGAATTGGAGCGCGAAGGCCACGTCGCCCTGCCCAGCGATTACGACCCGTTTGAGCCCTACATCATCACCAAAGCCCTCATTGAGGACGGCAAAAATCATTTGTTGCTGCGCGATCCGCTGAATATTCAAGTTCCAGTGCGCTTGATCCAGGGCATGAAAGACCGTGATGTGCCGTGGGCCACGGCGCTGAAAATCCAAGATGCTTTGGTCACTGAGGATGTCGAAATTCAATTCGTTAAAAACGGCGATCACCGTCTGTCCGAAAGCACCGACTTAAAACGCTTGACCCGCACGTTGGGCAATCTGTTGAACGACCTTGAAAACTGCGAAAGTGAGACCTTATGAACCCCATTATCAATAAACTGATTTTCGGCTTTACCTCTTTTCGAGATCGTTATTTCAGTGAACGCAAGGACCTTTATCGCCGTTTGGTGCGCGAAGGGCAAAAACCCAAGATCGCCATGATCGCATGCGCCGATTCGCGCGTTGATCCGGCGATTGTGCTGCAAGCCGATCCGGGCGACATCTTCGCCATCCGCAACGTCGCCAACTTGGTGCCGCCGTTCGAAGAGGGTGGTGACGATAAAATTTCCTATCACGGCACATCGGCAGCGTTGGAATTCGCCGTCGAACAACTCGGGGTCGAGCACGTGGTGGTGTTCGGTCACGCGCATTGTTCAGGCGTCAAAGCCATGGTCAAGGGTCGCGAAGGCAGCCCTGTGGCGGGACGCTTTGTGCCCGCATGGACATCCATCGTCGATAAGGCCTACACCATGGCCAAAACCAAAAACCCCACAGCCGAAGGCGATGAATTGGACCGCTGTTGCGAACGCCAAGCGGTGCTGGTGTCGTTGGAAAATCTCATGACGTTCCCGTTCATCCGCGAACGGGTCGAAGCCGGAAGCCTGGAAATTCACGGCTGGTATCTGGACATCGCCGAGGGCCAATTGTCGCACTACAACCCCGCAAAAGATCAATTCGAAACCGTGGTGGTTTAGTTGTGCGGTGATTTAAGCGCTGTTTGTGGGGGGCTTACATGCCCTCCACCGCCAGCACCGCCTGTAGGCCGGATTTGTAGTCGGGATAGTCCAGCTTCACGCCCAACTCGTCTTTGATTTTGTCGTTCATCACTAAGCGATTATCGGCCCAAAAAGTTTGCGCCATGGGCGACATGGTTTTCACCGCCTCTTCAAACGGAATTTCGTCCGGCACGTCTGCGCCCAACAGTTCGCAGGCGTACTTGATGACGTCGCTGGGCTGGGCCGGGTCGTCATCGCACACGTTGTAGATGCCACCCGGATTGGGCTTCGCCATCGATGCTTTCAAGACGTTGGCGATATCCGCCACGTGGATGCGCGAAAACAAATGTCCCGGCTGGGTGATGCGTTGAGCGCGCCCGGCGCGGACCTTGTCCAAAGGGCTGCGCTCCGGTCCGTAAATGCCCGCCAAGCGAAACACATGCAGAGGTAAACGGCTGCGCACCGCGAGATTTTGCCATCGCGTTTCGGCCAAACCGCGAAACCGCGAACGTTCTTGGGTCGGCAACAGGCGCGACGTCTCATTGACCGGCTTTCCGCCGGTATCGCCGTAAACGCCGACTGTAGACAAATAGCCAAACCACTCAATTTGGCCCGCATGGCGCGCCAAATCATCGCCGTGCATATCCAACACCGGATCGCCCGCGGCGTCGGGCGGCACCGACAACAACACGTGGGTGACATCGGCGAACAGCTCGTCGAAGTTTTCCAGCGGATGATTGCGATCAAAAGCCAATGCTCCAGATACGCTTTCATCGCCGGGACGGTGCGTGCCGCTGATTTTCCAGCCTTGGCGTTGCAGATCGCGGGCCAGCCAGCTGGCGCTGTAGCCCAGGCCGAAACAAAACAGATGCGGAGTTTTTGTGGTCATAAGATTTGCCGTGCTTGCTTTTTGGAGAGCGCGCGGCAACTGTAGCCACCATGATGCGTGCAACACAAGTCACAACCCTTATCAGTTTCTGCGTCGCTGTTTTTGTCAGCGCGTCGGCCTATGGCGAAACCGCAGTCGAGGCCCAAGCGCGCTATCAAGCCTGCATGGAAAAATCCAAAATCAGTCCCGAAGCCGCGTTTGACGACGCCACCGCGTGGGAAGGACTGGGCGGCGGGCTGCCCGCACGCCATTGCGCCTTGGCCGCACTGATGGAAATCGGGCATTACGCAGAAGCCGCACAAGGGTTGGAAAAGCTCGCCGACGTGGTCCGTGCAAGCGCCGCCTTCAAAGCCCAAGTTCTGGTGCAAAGCGCGCGCGCCTGGATCGCTGCGGGCGACCCACAACGCGCAGCGGCCGCCGCTGACACCGCATTGGCGCTGACGCCCAACGCCACCGGCGTCTTTGTGGTCCGCGCTCAGGCATTCGCCCTGCAAGGCGCGTACTGGGAAGCCGCTGACGATCTCAGCCGGGTGATTTACGAAGACCCAAAAAACGTCGAAGCGTTGGTGCTTCGGGGTGCGGCGTATCGTCAACTGGATGCGCTGGATTTGGCTTTCGACGATCTCAACCGCGCCTTGGCGTTGAATCCCGACCACCCCGAAGGGCTATTGGAACGCGGTATCGTGCACCGTCTGTCCCTGAGCAAAAGTGAAGCCCGAAAAGATTGGAAACGCGTCATCCAACAGGCGCCAAAGTCGCAAGCGGCCGAGGCGGCAACCGCCAATTTGCATAAATTAGATTCAGGTGTTGAGTGATCAGCCTGGAAACCCGAGCTCTGCGCTCTTATATTAGCGTTATCGCAATTTCCAATCTGGACAGGTCCATGAGCAACAATCACCTTGAAACGCCCGATTTCCCCCTCCACTCCAGTGGTGAGGTCAACGGCCCTGCCCACCGCCAAGCCCATGAAATCGGCTGCGGCGCATTGGTGATCCGCTCCACCGAAGACGGCCATACCGTGTGCTTGAAGCTGGACCGCATCGGCAAGGAATACATCCACCACTACGTCGTCGTGCTTGATCCCAAGTCGCAAGGCGAAATGGAGCTGGTCTACGTCGATCCTGAAGAACACCTGTTCGACTGCTTCGCGACCATGGAACTGGACCTCGGCTCGGCCGAAGACGTCGCGGTCGAAATTGGCCACGCGTTCGAAAACAAGGACGGCCATTTCATCAAGCTTTTAGACGATCCCAAGACGCAAAAAATGTTCTGCTTCGCCGAGCCCGCCACCGGACTGGTGCGCATTCGCCAAGAACGCAAACTCAAAAGCGTACACCCCAACTGGAAAGCCCGCGCCAAGCTCAAAGACGACATCGTCGAACTGTCGCATCTGCTCGAACATTTCGCGGAAGAATTATAGAAGTTATTTGCCCCTCAAACATCAAGCGCTTGAGGGGCAAAAAAACCTAGAAATCCAAATCAGAATAGTGCTTTGGCGGTGGCACGCCGGGGATGTGGTCGTGCAGCAGGTCGCGAAAGCTGGGGCGCGATTTGATGCGTGCGTACCAATCTTTGGCCAACGGATAGTCCAGCCACGGCACGTCGCCCAGATAATCGATGCATGACAAATGCGCGCCTGCGGTGATGTCGGCCAGCGTGAACTGATCGCCCGCCAGCCACGTGCGGCGTTCCACCAGATAGCCGATGTAGGCCAGATGGTGCTTGATGTTGGTTTTGCCCGCGCGGATCGCGGTGCTGTCGGGCGAACCAAGGCGCAAGAACCGCTTCATGACCTTTTCGCCGACCAAGTTCGCCACCACTTCGCGGTCAAATTTGTCGTCGAACCACTGACATAGACGGCGCACTTCGGCGCGTTCCAACGGCCCTTGACCCAACAGCGGCGGGTTAGGTTCTTTCTCATCCAAATATTCCGAGATCACCTGACCACCCGAAATCGCCGTGCCGCCGGTTTCCACCAGAACCGGAACTTCACCAGCGGGATTAAGACGCAAAAAACCCTCGCGGCGTTCCCACGTTTTTTCGACCTCAAGATCGAACTCAAGCTTCTTTTCCCCAAGCACAATCCGCACCTTGCGGGAATGGGGGGATAGCCAATTGTGGTAAAGCGTGCGCATGCAAACCTTATACATCAAGTTTTGGTGAGGGGGACATAAGCGTTTTGGTGGAGTGTAACCTTTCGCACCCGTGGACGAATTACAGCATGAAACCGCCGCATTTCAAGACTACATTAAAGTCATTCAAAATTATCGGAGCCGTTCCCATGCTGATCAAAACGCCTAAATCCTGGCAGTTGCGCGAATCGGATGCCACCCCTGAGGCCATCTATCGCGAACGGCGCACCTTTATGAAAGGCTCCGCCGCCGTTATAGCGGGCGGTATCGCGGGCAGTCTGATCGGCCGCGACGCGTTCGCCGCGTGGGTAAAAGGCGAAAAGCTGCCCAATCTGGTCAAAAGCGCCTACACCGTCGACGCACCGTTAACACCTTACGAATCGGTCACCGAGTACAACAATTTTTACGAATTCGGCACCGGCAAGGACGATCCGTTCGACAACGCCAAGGATTTCGTCACCACGCCGTGGACCATCGAAATCGCTGGTGAAGTCGCCAAGCCCGGCGTTTACGACATCAACGATCTGATGCGCCCCCACCAGATGGAAGAACGCGTCTATCGCCATCGCTGCGTCGAAACCTGGTCGATGGTGGTGCCGTGGGCCGGTGTCGCGCTGGCCGACATCATCAAGCGGCTGGAACCCACATCGCGCGCCAAATACGTCGCGTTCGAAACCCTACATGATCCCAAACGCATGCCCGGTCAAAGCCGTAGCGTGTTGGGCTGGCCCTACGTCGAAGGCCTGCGCATGGACGAAGCCATGAACCCGCTGACATTGCTGGCGACGGGTGTGTACGGCGAAGTCATGCCGCCGCAAAACGGCGCGCCGGTGCGTTTGGTGGTGCCGTGGAAATATGGTTTCAAGGGTATCAAGTCCATCGTGCGCATCACCTTCACCGAAAAAGAGCCGCCGACCTCGTGGAATTTGGCCGCATCGCGCGAATATGGTTTTTACGCCAACGTGAACCCCGACGTTTCCCATCCGCGCTGGTCCCAAGCCAAAGAACGGCCCATCGGCAAATTCTTCAAAAGCCCGACCACAAAGTTCAATGGCTACGGCGAAGAGGTCGCGCACCTGTATAGTGGCATGGATTTGGCGAAATATTTCTGATGGGCATGCACGCGATAACCATGAGCACCGCTTCATTTTCCATACCTTACCGGGCCGCATGGTGGCTGGTGTTTGCAGCCCTGTCCCTGCCGCTGGCGTGGCTGGTGGGCTTGGCGCTCACCGGCGGCCTGGGCGCCAACCCGATTGAGGCCATCAACCGCTATCTTGGCGATTGGGCGTTGCGCATGGTGTTGGTGGCGTTGGCGGCGACGCCGCTGAGAATCTTGTTTGGCTGGCGCTGGCCGGTGCGGATGCGACGCATGTTGGGGCTGTGGGCGTTCGCCTACGTTACACTCCACATAGCTAACTATGTGGCCATCGATCAGTTCTTCGCCTGGGGCGATATCTGGCAAGACATAATCAAGCGCAACTTCATCACGGTGGGCATGATCGCGTTCGTCATACTCGCCGCGCTGGCCGCAACATCATGGAACGGTGCCATCAAACGCATGGGCGCAAAGTCGTGGCTACGCCTGCACAAACTGGTCTACGGCGCCGCCGCGCTGGGCTGCCTGCATTACATCTGGATGGTCAAAGCCGACCTGCTGATGCCGATGATCCATTCCGGCGTTCTGGCCGCGCTGTTGGGCGTGCGACTGTATGTTCGCTTCGCTAAACAATAACCGGGCAGTTTTCAATCGCCCGGCCCGCGTAGGTGTTCGCAGCCACTCCATTGCTGATGGCGAAAGCCGCTAGATACGCATCCCATTCACCCTGTGTGATATAGGACGTGCGCGCCGCAGGTGGTTGCGGCGCCACGCCGATGACAAGTTGATATTGATCGTGCGGTGCGTTGGTAGGTACGCCGTAACGGTTGAAGAAAGCGTCCATAGCAGCGCCAAAATCTTGCGCTGTCAAATTTTCCGGATGCCCCGGGACATGGTTTTGCACCGCCCAATCGAACGCCATTGCGGTCAACAAGCACCGATAGCTGCCGAAGCTGGATCCACCAGCATTTTGCACTTTAGGCGGTTCCGCACCGACCGCGACGCCGGGGGCCAGTTCGTTCCACATGGGCGCAAACGTTTGCTGTATCGCCAATCCCTCAAGCGCGGCGCGCACCGCCTGCTCCGTCGCTGCGTAGACTCCGTTATGCTCCAAATACATAATCGTGGAATCGGGTTTACTGGCGCTGCCGGGCGCGGTCACTTTGAAATGCCCCGCATTGTCGAACTGGTCCAAAACCTGGGCCATACGGCGAGTCACTTCGGGAATGTCCACGGGTTCCACGTTGGCCGCAACCCGCCAGTTGATGCTTTCGATACGGTTGTCCAAAGCATAGACATGCAAATAATCATGGGTCGCGCCAAGGGCCTTGTCCGAAAGTAAGATGCCCGTCTCCGCCAGGGTGCGGCGATACTCCATCGCACACCCGGCGACGTTCATGGTTCCGGACCGTTGCGCGGCGACTTTGTGATTGCTCACACCGCCGGCCAGACCCAGCATACCCCACAGCAAGTCCCGATTGCGCAACGCCATCTTGGGCGGCAAATCGGGATGCAATGATCGCGTATAACAAAACTGGTAAAGGGCATCGCTTTTGGTGCGCAGGCTGCGGGCTGCGTAGGCTTGCAAGACCGGCAATGCCCAGCCTTTAAACGTGGCGTATGACTGCACGGATGTGACGAGTGCGCGGGCCATGGGGGTTTCTCCTTATCTCTAATCGACCCAATCGCCCTGATCGGACGACTCTGAAGGCAGGTCGGTATTTTCGGGATTGTCTGACCACTCCACGACATTGGGTGGACCGGGCGGGAACGTGGCGTCCAAAGGTGAAGGCGGGGTGTCGAACATGTCCGCTGGACCGGTCGACCGCCAATTGTCTTCCCGCTCCTGTGCGCTTTCGGTTTGAAACTCTGTTTCAAGATCGAACATTGGTTCGGGATCGGGATCGGGCTCGGGTTCTGGGTCCGGAGCTGGATCGGGCACCGGCATCGGCGTCGGATCAGGGTGTGGTGGCCTGTCGGGTTGCGGCTGGGGCTTGGGAAACGTCGCCGCCAAGGCGTTTTGAATGGTGGCCACGGTGCTATCGACGTTGGCGATAAACGCATCGTCAATCTCCAACAAGCGCTTGGCCGACGCCTTGAGCCGAGCTTGATCCAAGACAGCAACGTTGGGGCCTGTGATGAAGCGAAGATCGGCGGCGGAAACCATCGGCATGTGGATTTTCAGCGCGGCGGCGTTGGCGCCAACCAACATCGAAATCATCCTGGCCTGGGAATACGTCGTGGTGGTGTCGTCGCCGCCTTGAATCAAAAGCTTGTCGGCCTGAGTGCACACCTGCGCCAGGGCGGCAATGTCTTTGTCGATCATTGCGATGTTGTCGACCGTGCGGTAATTGCATTTCACGCGGTTTAATTCTGCGTTCACCTGCGCGCGGTATTGGCGCACGTACACATCCAGCAAGGCAGCAAATCCCTGGGTCGTATTCGCCATGCTTGACGTCCTCTTTTCCAGCTGTGCGCTCTACAAGTGCTCGCGTTTTAGGGATATACGGGTCTGTTGGCGAACACCGCATTGCGGTTCGTGTAATAGTTCGCCGGACGGTTTTTATAGAGCGCAAAGGCGCGCATATAGGCTTGGTTGTCGGCATTACCCGCCACCAAAGCCAACTGATTTTGGTCGTGAGGGGTGAGGATCGGCACACCGTAGATGGGAAACGCCAGATCGACGCGGGCGTCGAATTGCACTTGGGTCAAAGTCGCCAACACTCCGCCGGCGTCCTGGGCCAAAGCTGTCTCAAAGGCGATCGCCGTGGCCAGGCAGCGAAACCGTCCGAAACTGACGGACCTGTTGTGCGCCACCGGCCAGGTCACGCGGGGCGGTTCCGCCGCTTCGGCCATGCCCAGTTGGAATTCATTCCACATCGGCGCGAAGGTTTCTTGGATGTGTAAGTTTTGCAGCGCCGCCACCAACGCCCCACGGATGCCAGCGTAGGTCGCGGCGCGGCGGCGCATGTAAACGATCAAGGAATCGGGCTTGCCAGCTGTGCCCGGTGCGGACACTTTGAAATGGCCGATATCTGCATTCGCGTCCAAGATCGGACACACCGCCGCCACCGCAGCGGGAATGTCGGACGGATGGATATTGAACGCCACCCGCCAATTGTTATTTTCCACCCGTCCGCCCGCAGCATAAATATGCAGGTACCCGCGTTGCCCCGCGACCGCGTCGGCACTCAGGACCGCAGGCTGGGGAAGCATACAACAGCACAAAAAGCGCGTGATCGCCCAGTGGTTCAAATAATCGGCCCACGCCTGATATTCCAAGCGCTCAACATTGGTAAGGTCATTGCCTCCTTGGATGTGAACTTGACGTTGATTGCCCACATTGGTCAGGCCAGCGTTCAAGAGCAGCGTCTGCATCGCCACAAGCAAAGCCCGTCCTGCCAGGGGCACTTTTGCGGGCACCGCATCCAAAGAAGGTTTGTAGCATCGCTGATACAACTGGGTGGATTTCTGCCCGGTGTTCATCGCCGCGGTTACGGGTTGGCTGAGCTCGGCCCAGGCGCGCTGCTTGAACAAGGCGTAAGAAGCTGCAGAAGTTCTCGGAGGCCGCGCCATGGCGAACGATCCTTTGTCTCAGTTTGATGGTGATGCCTAGCCGTCGATCAAATCGATTTCATCGGCTTCGGGAATGTTTTCGATGTTGTCCCCGTCGGTGTCGGGGTTCTTCGTGTTCTGCCCGGGAATGTCAGGCGGATCGCCGGGAGAGGGCGGAATCATCGACGTGAGGCTTTTTGCAAACGTCGCGTCCACGTCCTGCAGCTTGGCTTCCAAACCCTTGAGCTTGGGCTGGTCCAAGGTCGCCACTTTGGCGCTTTGAATGGTGGTGAGGTCTGCGGCTTGCATACCGGGGAACAGGCTTATGACCGCTTCAATCGATGCCTTGAGCTTTGCGCCCAACATGGTGAGCTGCATCTCATCGGCGGACGTGATCGGGGTCTTTTCAACACCGTACTTGTCCAATGCCGCATCGGCTTCACCGAACACGCTTTTCAATTCAGCCAAAGCGGTGTCCACAACGCTGGTGTCGCGAAACGCGATATTCGTCCCGCTCATGATCAGCTGCGTCGACGCATTGTATTGACTGACGTAGACCTCAAATTGCCCCGTCAGCACATTCAATGTTGAAGCCATCACACGCACCCCTGAAACATCACTGCAGGCGCAACCGTGCGCACAACATTCGAATCAAGGACGTTGGAGAACGATTTATGTGAAGCGGAAGTTATTTGGTATTGGCGCTATGGGACTCACGAATGTCATGGTCGTTCATCCCGATGGTCAGCGCGATGGCGTCTTTGTGCTTTTGTAGAAACTTTTGGCTGCGCCGGGGTAGCGGAATTTTCAAGCCGCGACACATGCCGATTAGCGCTTCAAGAATTTGGTCTTCGGTGAGGTGCACACGAAATGGATTGTTCGGATCGTGGGATGTGTAATGCAGCACAACCTTGAGGCCTTCGGGCGTGTCGTCAGACACCACGCGCCCTTGGCCGCCATCAACGATCTGCACGTCTTCGACATGGGAATCGGGCACGTTCATATTCTTTTCCTTGGCGAATTTTTGAAACGCCAAGCGCAATTCTTGTTTGCTGAAAATCAGTTTCCGAACATCAACGGGCATGCCAGCCCCCTTCCCCACTCAACGCGCTTTACGGGAACACTATATCAGCAAACATGGTTATCCTTATCTATAAATCATACCATTTTCTAAGCAAGATCAATGGGCTTCGTCCCAATTGTCACCAATGCCGGTATCCACCACCAACGGCACGTCCAACGTGGCAGCGCTTTCCATCACCTCTTTGACCAAGGCGCGGGTGGCTTCAAGCTCAGCTTCAGCGACTTCGAAAATCAACTCATCGTGGACCTGCAATAACATGCGTGCGCTGAGGCCCGCATCGTCCAGTGCCCCGCCCAAGCTGACCATGGCACGCTTGATGATGTCCGCCGAACCACCCTGAATGGGAGCGTTGATCGCGGCGCGTTCGGAAAAGCCGCGGCGCATCGGGTTCTTATCGTTGATGCCGCCCATGTGGCATTTGCGCCCGAACAAGGTGGTGACGAAGCCATGCTCCGACGCAAACGCCTTGGTGTCGTCCATATAGGTTCGAATACCGGGGAAGCGTTCGAAATAGGCCTTGATGTAATCGCTGGCTTCACCGCGTGAAATGTCCAACTGACGTGCGAGTCCAAATGCGGAAATGCCGTAAATGATGCCGAAGTTGATCGCCTTGGCGCGCCGCCTGATCATCGGGTCCATGCCTTCGATGGGCACGCCAAACACTTCCGACGCGGTCATGGCGTGAATGTCGAGATCGGCGTGAAACGCGTCTCTCAATTGTGGGATATCGGCGACGTGGGCCAGCAGACGCAGCTCGATCTGCGAATAATCGGCGCTGAGCAATTTGTGCCCCGGCTCGGCGATGAAGGCCTTGCGGATTTTGCGGCCCTCTTCGGTGCGGATGGGAATGTTTTGCAGGTTCGGATCAGAGGACGCCAACCGCCCCGTCGAGGTAGCGGCCATCGAATACGATGTATGCACGCGGCCTGTATCGACGTTGATCTGGCCGATCAGGGCATCCGTATAGGTGCTTTTGAGTTTGGCCAATTGACGCCAGTCCAACACCTTGGCGGGCAGTTCATGGCCATCGGCTGCCAAGCCCTCTAAGATTTCCGCGCCAGTGGCGTAAGCCCCGGTCTTGCCCTTTTTGCCGCCCTCGATGCCCATTTTGTCGAACAGGATTTCACCCAACTGCTTGGGCGAGCCGATGTTGAACGCTTCGCCCGCAAGTTCGTGAATTTCAACTTCCAGATCGCCGAGGCGCTTGGCGAAATCGTCAGAAAGGCGCTTAAGCTCGGTCGCATCAACCTTGATGCCTTGACGTTCCATCTTCACCAAAACCGGAATCAGAGCGCGTTCCAAGGTTTCGTAAACCGTCACCATATGCCCTGTCGCAAGGCGGGGCTTGAGCATCTTAAACAGCTTCATCGTCACGTCGGCGTCTTCGGCGGCGTAATCCAGGGCCTTGTCGAGCTCCACGTGATCAAAGGTCACTTGCGCCTTACCGCTGCCCGCGACGTCTTTGAATTTGATGGTCTCTTGACCCAAATGAAGCCGCGCCAACTCGTCCATGCCGTGACCATGTAGGCCGCTTTCCAGCACATAGCTGAGCACCATGGTGTCGTCCACCGGACTGACGGCGACGTCGTAGCGGCTCAGCACCAACAGATCGTATTTGATGTTTTGACCGACCTTGAGCACGCCGGGGTCTTCCAACATCGGCTTGAGTAATTCCAGTGCGCGCGCCAGGGGGATTTGCTCAGGCGCTTCGCTTCCGCCGTCGCCGCCCAGCAAGTCGCCTTGGGCCTCAGATCCTTTGTGGGTCAGCGGGATGTAACACGCACGCCCCGGCGTGACGCACAAAGACACGCCCACCAGCTGAGCCGACATGGCGTTGAGCGAGGTGGTTTCGGTGTCCACCGCAACCACGCCAGCTTCCATAGCCGCCGCGATCCAAGGCATCAAAGCGGATTCGGTTTGCACCAGCTCAAATTCGGCTTTGGCGGTGGGCATTGCGATGACGGGTGCGGAGGCGGGCACAGCGTGATCAGCTTTGACGTTTCCCGCTTTGCCATTGTCGCCAATCGAAACACCGCGGGCTTCGACCTTGGAGACCAGCGATTTAAAATTCATTTCGCGCAAAAATGTCAGCAGCGTGCCGACATCGGGCTTGACCACATCGAAATCGTCCAACGGAACCTCGATAGGTACGTCCAGGCGCAACGTCACCAGTTCTTTGGACACGCGGGCGTTGTCGGCCTGGCTCATCAGCCGCTCGCGGCGTTTGGGCTGCTTGATGTTCTCTGCGTTGGCGAGCACGCTTTCGAGATCGCCGTATTCGTTGATCAGTTGGGCCGCGGTCTTAACCCCGATGCCTTCGACGCCCGGCACGTTGTCGGCGCTGTCGCCGGCCAGCGCTTGCACGTCGATGACGCGGTCCGGGCCGACGCCGAATTTTTCCAGCACTTCGTCGGGGCCGATTTTGCGATTTTTCATCGCATCGAACATCATCACGCCGTCGCCGACCAGCTGCATCAGATCTTTGTCGCTTGAGACGATGGTCACGTCGGCGCCCTGTTCTCGTGCTTGACGGGCATAGGTGGCGATCAGATCGTCGGCTTCAAAGCCTTCCATGTCCACGGCCTTGAGGCCCATCGCGCGGGTGGCGTCGCGCACCAGTTCGAACTGCGGAATCAGGTCGTCTGGCGCGGGCGGGCGATGGGCTTTGTATTCGGGATAGATGTCGGATCGGAACGTTTTGCGCGCACGATCAAAGATCACCGCGATGTGGTCGGCGTCGGTGTCTTCGACCAGCTTCAACAACATGGCGGTAAAGCCGTAAACCGCGCCGACAGGGGTGCCGTCGGGGCGCGTCATCGGCGGAAGCGCGTGATAAGCCCGAAAAATAAAGCCCGAGCCGTCGATCAAAAAGACGTGTTTCATACCATTGTGCCTGGTGTGTCCGGGCGCTTAATGCGCGGGAGCTTTGGCGTTGGGATCGAGCGTGAACGCCTTGGAGCAATACGGGCACACCGCTTTGCCGGTCTTGACATCAATCTTCACATACACCCGGGGATGACCGCCGGACTCTGAATCGCCATCGCAGGCGACAGTGGTGGACGTCACGGTGGTTGGGGCCGTATCTGTCATCTCAGGGGTTCCTTTGAACAAGATGGTATGGGTACACACTCTATATATGGACTTGCACACGCGTGCAAAGGGCTTACATTTCCCCCAACATTAAGCACGCGCCGTCCCCGGATGATACCCCAAGCACCGTCGGTTGCAACGCCCCAAGGAGCTATATTTCGTGACCTCCCTTTCCAACAATGCCCCCAACAATGCTGTGGAAATCCGCAATTTATCCAAGACCTACAAGGCTCAAGGAAAAAGCGGCGAAATGCACGCCTTGTCGGGCCTGAACTTGGACATTCCACGCGGATCGTTTTTTGGACTTTTGGGTCCCAATGGCGCCGGCAAATCGACGCTGATCAATATTCTGGCGGGCTTGGTGCTCAAATCGTCGGGCGACGTGCGCATTTGGGATCACGACATCACCACCGACACCCGCGCCGCCAAGCGCGCCATCGGCATCGTGCCCCAAGAACTCAACATCGACCCCTACTTCACCCCGCGTGAAGCGTTGGAGGTCCAAGCCGGGCTTTATGGCGTACCGAAAAGTCAGCGCCGCACCGAAGAAATTCTCGACGCCGTGGGCCTCATGGACAAGGCGGATTCATACGCGCGCAGGCTGTCGGGCGGCATGCGTCGGCGCTTGTTGGTGGCCAAGGCATTGGTTCACACCCCCCCGGTATTGGTGTTGGACGAGCCCACTGCGGGCGTCGATGTCGAGCTGCGCCGCCAATTGTGGGCCTATGTGCGCAAGCTCAACGAAGACGGCGTAACCATCTTGCTCACCACCCACTACCTAGAAGAAGCCGAAGAGCTGTGCGACCGCATCGCGATCATCAACCGCGGCACATTAATAGCATGCGATGAAACTAAGAACCTGATGGGCAAGCTTGACAGCAAACGCGTCACCGTGATGCTCACCCAAGATTTGGCCGATGTGCCCGACAACCTCAAATCCTTCAACGTCACGCTCAAGGACCAACGCGAGCTTGAATTCACATATCAGCCGAGCGTGGTAAAATCGTCCGACATCATCACGGCGGTGCAAGACGCAGGCCTGAAGTTCGCCGAAATTGCCACCAAAGAACCAGAGCTTGAAGACATCTTTGTCCAGCTCACCAGCCAGTCGAATCAGACGGCGAACCCTTAGAACCGGGACCCAGACATGACCTCCATTGACGCACCGATCGGGGATGAGGGCTACCTGCTCGACCCCGCCGATTGGACCGAAGCCATCGCAGAACAATTCGCCGCTGCCGAAGGATTGATGCTGACCGATGATCATTGGCAGGTCATTCGTTTTGTGCGCGAATGGCACACAGAACATGGCGTCGCACCAAGCGGGCGCGACATGACCCAGTTCGTGAAAGCCCAGGGCCAATCGCGCAATTGGGTGTTTGAATTGTTTCCCTATGGATACGTGCAACAGACCTGTAAGATCGCCGGCATGATCAAGCCGCGCTCGTGGAGCACCGGCTGAGTTACCCAGCTGAACCACTTGCTCAACGTCCATAGGCCTCCCCATGCTCGACATTCTTCTTGCCCATCCCGCCGCCAATTTGGTCGGCATCGTGTGCGTAGTGCTCGGCGCGACGTGGCCGCTTTACAAAACCCGACGCGGGCTGTTGTGGGCCCAAGCCGCCGTACACATTGCATTTTCGACGCACTTTTATTTGTTGGGCGCCTTCACCGGATCGATCATGAACGCGCTGGGCCTGGGCCAAGCCTTGGCGGCGTTGCCGCTGGGCAAGCGTCCCGGCTTTAAGATCATCTACCTGCTGACTTTGCCTTTCATCGCCATCGGCGCCTATCTGACGTGGCAGGGTTTGCCGTCGGTGTTTTCATCGCTGGCGCTGGCGCTGTTCAGCATCGCCCGTTATCTGAGCAACACTTTGGTGATGCGATTGTTGATGTTGGTCGCTATTCTCAGTTGGACCACGCATGATGTATTGGTGTTGTCGATCCCCGGACTGGGTGCGGACGCCTTGTCGTTCGCGACGTCGCTGTGGATGATCCGGGCGGAACTGCGTATGGCGAAAACCGAACCGGCAAAAGCTTAAGGCTGTAAAACGCGAAAGGACGGATTATGAACAAAGACAGTCTACGCATCGCCGTCATTTCGATCTTCGTTTTGCTGGCCGGTTTTGTCTTCGCTTATCAATTTGTCGAGCCCGCGCCGCCGCGTGAAATCACCATCGCCACCGGCGGTCCAAGCGGCGCGTATTACGCCTATGCCAAACGCTACCAAGCGATCTTGGCGCGCCAGGGCATCAAGCTCAATGTGGTGCAAACCGCAGGATCGATCGAAAACATTGCGCTGCTGTCATCCGGACAAGCCGACGTCGCGTTCGTGCAAGGCGGCACCGGAAACGCCGCCGCCAACCCCGTTCTGGTATCGTTAGGCTCGCTCTACTTTGAGCCCTTGTGGGTGTTCGTGCGCGCCGACTTGGACGTCACCAAGCTCAGTGATTTACGCGGACTGAAAATTGCCGCGGGTTCTGAGGGCAGCGGCACATGGGCGGTGGTGAAGCAGTTGCTCGATATCAACCAGGTGCCATCCGACGCACCCGTCATTCAGCACCTCTCATCAGCAGACGCCGTGCGCGCTTTGATGACCGGCACCATTGATGCGGCGTTTTTCGTCACCTCGCCAACATCGCCATTGGTGCGTGACCTCCTGCAACAATCAACCCTGAAGCTGATGAATTTTGAACGTGCGGCGGCCTACACCCGTCAACACCGCTATCTGTCTGCTGTCACTTTGCACCAAGGGGTGATCAGCCTCAGCGACAACATTCCGGCGAGCGATATAACCTTGCTGGCCCCGGCGGCGACCTTGGCGACGCGTGAATCCCTGCACCCGGCGCTGCAAACCCTGATCGTGCAAGCGGCCAGCGAAATTCACGTCTCCGGCGGCGTGTTCGAAAACCCCGGCCAGTTTCCCTCAACCCGATATCTTGATTACCCCTTAAGCGATGATGCCCGGCGCTATCTGGAAAACGGCCCGTCGTTTTTGGAACGTTATCTACCGTTTTGGGCGGCGGTGCTGGCGGACCGCTTGAAGGTCATGCTGATTCCGCTGATCACGTTGATGATTCCGTTGGCGAAAATTTTGCCGCCCGCATACCGCTGGCGCATTCGTTCGCGCATTTATCGCTGGTACAAGGATTTGATCCGTATCGAGCACGCGGCGCAAAAGACCCCCGATGGCGCGGACCGCCAAGCTCTGTTGGACGAACTGTCCGCCATGGCTGACGATGTCCGCGACCTGCATGTGCCGCTGTCGTACACCGATGAGGTTTATAACCTGCGCCTGCACATCGAAATGGTCATGCGCACGCTCAGCAAATCCCCAAATGATTCCGCGTCATGAAAAATTTCGCCATCCGCGTCGCAGCGCCATCGGACCAAGCGGGGGTGAGCGCGCTGTTGAAAACATCGTACACCGCATTGATGGCGCGCGATTATTCGCCGGAGGTTTTGGCCGTGGCGTTACCGCTCATTTGCAAAGCCAATCCTGCCCTGCTCAGCTCCGACACGTATTATGTTGCTGAAAATTCGGGCGGCGTGATTGTCGGTTGCGGCGGGTGGACACCACAGCGTCCCGGTGAAGGCGGTATTCTACAAGGCCTCGGCCACATCCGTCACTTCGCCACCCATCCCACCTGGACCCGTCAAGGGATCGGAAGCGCTTTGGTCGAGCGCTGCAAGGCCGACGCCCGCTCACAAAACATCAGCCGCCTTGAATGCTATTCAAGCTTAACGGCGCGCAACTTTTACGCCGCGCTCGACTTTCAGGCCTGTGGGTCGATCAACATTCAGCTGAGCGATGAGTGTGTGTTTCCCAGCGTGCGCATGGAATGCGCGCTTTAGCCCTGAGAAAAAATCTGACCGGAAACGGCGGCGTGATACAGCGGCTGAACGACATTTCCCGCTGGGTCTTTGCAATGGAAACTCCGCGCACCGTCGCTGTGATCGTGGGGCGTATCCAGCACCTCGACCCCTTTGGCTTTCATGAACTGATACCAGGCTTCCAGGTCTTCTTTGTTGTCGACGATAAACCCAAAATGGTCCAACCAGCCGCCGTCTTTGGGTGCATCCGCGGGGCAACGCCCCAGCGATAAATTGTCGTTGCCCAACGTCAGATACACCAGGTTTTCACTGGCGCGGTTAAGCACCTTCATGCCGATGATGTTGACATAAAAGTCTTCACATTCTTCCAGGTTTGGCACCTTCAAAGCGATGTGGCGCAAGCCGTTAAAGGGGTTGGGTCTTGTATTCACGGGCAGGTTCCCTTATTTGCGGTGTCAACGTTTGGTCCCCAGGAGATAGTCATGTATTGCATCATCGTCAAAACCCAATTGAAGCCCGGCGCCAGAAAAGCATTTCTTAACGCCATGCTGCCCAACGCCGAA